>MAAB01001255.1_pt1 | contig 46376 bp, 45 predicted proteins | sample 1115991 | NCBI WGS metagenome assembly MAAB01 (sample SAMN04961124, study PRJNA320927) | seawater metagenome | isolation source: sample BD02T18 sea water enriched with oil for 18 days | place: USA:Gulf of Mexico | collected 2013-07-27 | reverse complement strand
GTGTTATTATGTGCCAAGGCCTAATTTTCCTTTTGTATTACGTTGTTTGTTCGCACTTGCATTGTAACACTTATCGAGAATTAGGCCTTTTTTATGTCAAACTGTGGGACAGCAGTGGTAACATATATACCAGTGGTCATGCCTTTGTTGCTAAAAACGATAGTGCAGGAAACTTGATATGGAAAATCAATAATCCCAGCGAATTAGGTCATGCTTCCGACATCGCAATCAACAGTTATGATGAAGTCTATGTTGCTCATCACATCTACGCAGATGACCGATATCGCATTGCCAAGATCAGTGCTGACGGTACGCCATTATGGGAACGCTACATCTCTGACCCAAGCTCGAGCGCAGGGGCAATGGACGGAATCCCAAATATTGAATTAGACAACAATGAAAATATTATTGTTATCGCATCAAACGTACAGGGCAGAAAACTGGTTAAGCTTGATCAGAACGGAGGCACTGTTTGGAGCAAATCTGCTAACGGCGGCATTGTAAGAAGTATGACCGTAGACGCATCAAATAATATTTATATTTCCGGAAAAAGTACGGGGGAAAAATTTGACAGCAATGGGTCATCAAAAGGCACCCTTAAAATTAACGGCGGTGCAAATGACACTACGGGTGATGCTATTGTGGTTGGGAGCAGTATCTATGTAGGAGCCAGTGTAATGGTTGATGGATCATTTACCGGCTACTTAGCCAAATTCAAAAACCTATAAACACTCAACGTTGTTTATAGTATTCAGATAGAATAAAAGGGGTAACGTCAATTGGCGTTATCCCTTTTTTAGTACACTCTCTCGGCTAATAGGCCTCTGGGATCGTGCGTTTTAAAATGCTTCCAAGCAGCGGTTTCGGTAACACCCTTGCCAATCGAATCAACATTTTTAAACTTTGGGGAAACAGATAATCTGATTTTTCGGACGCTATCCCTTTAATCATATGTTTCGCTGCCTTCTCTTCAGAAATCTCAAACGGTGCAGGGATACCGTCATCAGCAACACGCTCTGTCGCAACAAACCCAGGGTACAATGACACCACTTTAATATTAAAAACATCCAATTCAATGCGGCAACTATCTAGCAGTATACGCCCTGCCGCTTTCGCTGCAGAATATGGGCCCTGCATAGGCAAACCTAAAAAACCTGCCAACGAATTAGTATGAGCAATAATGCCATGTTGTTGTTGTTTCATTTGTTGGATCACAGGCACCAAATAATTCACCATAGAATCGTAGTTTACCTGCATGTTCCGCTTTACTTCCATCGCTGTGGTTGTCGCCATATTAAATGAGGGGCCATCACCGATATTAAACAACGCTACATCAATGCCTCCAAAACGCTCCACCGCGGCTTTCACAACAAGCTCTGCCCCTTTCTCATCCAGCGCATCCGTTGCAATCGCCAGGCAGCACCCTCCTTTATTCCTAATGGCAGTCGCCACCTCATCAAGCATTCCCTGCCTTCTTGCTGTGATGATTACATTATTCCCTTGAGCCCCCAGCTGCTCCGCTACTTTACGCCCAATACCTGATGACGCCCCTGTGATTAATATCGTTTTATCAGTTAAGTTCATTTTAAAATGGCCTAATTTCACATCGTGCACGATAGTACCATGTTATTCACCTAAATAACCACCAGTCTACGAACCGCATGACTTACAGACCTATAAGACACAGAAAAAGGTTTAGCCGTAAATTAACTGATAGATTCCGAACGCATCTGGAGCCCTTCAGCCATTCCATCAAACCCTTTTTTCAAGCGTGATTGCAACATCCATTTCACAAGCGGCGAAAGCCACCCTGACAATTCAAATGTTGATGTATATTCCGTCACGCCAGGAGTTAAGGTTTTCACCTGATGACAACGAACACTACTCAATGCATTAAGTGGCAAACTAATGCCATAACTTAGTTGATGGCTAGGATCGTGGGAGTAAATTGTTTCTTTCTGAGGAAATGCAAAATATGGTACTAGCTTTACCTGCATTTTAATCGGACTATTAACCTCTAACGTTGAATCACACGCCACCACAAACGGATTCCATTCTCCATAAGCACCCAGATCAGAAATAACTTTCCATACTGTTTCTGTTGGCGCCTTCACTGTTAACGTGTGATTAATTGTAAACATAATAACTCCTAAGTTTTATTCCTAGCTCAATCACCTAAAACACTATCCATACGACGAACAGCTTCTTTTAGGCGCTCCATACTTGTTGTATAAGCAAACCGTACATACTCGTTATTTTTATGATGTCCAAAATCCAAACCCGGTGTAATGGCTATGCCATGTTTTTCTAACATATCCATGCAAAATTGCTGACTATCATTAGAGAACTTTTTAATACCAGCATATAAATACAATGCCCCCGCAGGTACATTCGGTATATCAAAACCCAACCGCCTAAGCTCTGGCAGAAAATAGTCACGACGTTCCGCAAATTCATCCCGTCGTCCATCTAAAATTTTTCTTGTTGCAGGTTCAAAAGCCGCTAACGCTGCATGCTGAGCCATTGTTGACGTAGATATAAAAATATTCTGTGCCAACTTTTCCATTTCAACAACTGCAGATTCCGGTGCAACCAACCAACCCAAACGCCACCCCGTCATACCAAAATATTTGGAAAAGCTATTCATCACAAACGCCTGATCAGTAATTTCCAAAATGGATGGGGCATCACTACCATACGTGAGACCATGATAGATCTCATCCACAACCAAATGCCCTCCCTTACGTTCACATAAGTGATAAAGGTCTGTCAGCTCCTGCTTGCTCAGTATTTCCCCTGTGGGATTCGCAGGAGACGCCACCATAATACCCACGGTGCTCTGCTCCCAGTTTGCTTCTGCAACAGGAGCAGTTAGTTGGTAGCGATCCTCAGGGCCAACAGGTATCAACTGCCCTCGTCCTTCAACCAATCGTAAAAAATGACGATTACAGGGATAACCCGGATCGGCCATTAACATGCTATCACCAGGGTTAATCAACAAACCTGCAATCAACAACAATGCACCCGACGCGCCAGAAGTCACCATTATTCGTTCAGGCCCAATGTCTAAACCATAATCTTGTTTATAGTGGCGAGATATCGCCTCACGCAACGCGGGTATACCAGCCGACTGAGTGTAATGTGTATCACCTCGTGCTAGCGCTGCCTGGCCTGCCTCAACAATAGGTGACGCTGTATCAAAATCTGGTTCACCGGCTTCTAAATGCACAATATCCCGCCCTTCCTGCTCAAGCGCTTTCGCACGAGTCAGCACCTCCACCACTCGAAAGGGCTCAATATCCTTCAAACGGTCTGCATAGGGCTTTTTAGGGGGAATTGAATCTGACACAGCTACCTCTCGATTATCTTATGTTCATGCGTTTAAGTTCACACGCTTAAGATCATAGCAGCAGGTTTATACCAGGTATAGATGAACAGCCAGACCATCATACTCCATTTAGGGTATGCGCAATCGCCACAAAAACCTTATAACTAACAGTGCAACGCCAAATTTATGAACCACTCATCGTCATCACCAATACCGCACGTCACTAGCCCATTGGATCTCTACCATGAAAAAGCTACTCCTATCACTGTGTGTAATCATCGTTATTGCTAGCGCCGGCATCTATGTTGGTGGAATGTACTACCGCTATGATATCTACCAGGCAGCGATGGACCATTTAGCGACGGAAGCTAATACGGTTAAAAAACAGGCACAGATTAACGGCGTAGATATTTCTTACCTAGAAAATGACCAACAGGGAAAAGAACCCACCTTAGTTTTTATTCATGGTTTTGGGGCATATAAAGAAAACTGGCTACTACTTTCAAGTTTTCTAAAAGATGACTTCCACATCATCACCCTTGACCTTCCTGGTCATGGCGAAAGCTCGATAGACTTAAATAGTAATTACGACATTGATATGCAAGTGAAAACTCTTCATGCATTTATGAAGTCCATTTCGGATAAGCCCTTTCATATTGCCGGAAACTCTATGGGTGGCGCCATAACTGCGTTATATGCTGCAACATACCCAGAAGATGTGTTAAGCGCAATATTACTCGACCCAGGCTTTATCAATGATGTAAAAAGTGAATATGATGAATACCTCAGCAAAGGTGAAAACCCTCTTATTCCCGATAGTGTTGATGACTTTCCTTTTCTCGTCGATTTTGTAATGGAGAACAAGCCCTTTTCTCCATTCCCAATTACTGCTGTATCTGCAGAAAAAATGGTCGGGCGACTTGAAGCTAACAAAAAGATTTGGCACGACATTTTTGAATCTGAACATAATTATAATTTTAGGGATGAGCTAACCCAAATTAAAGCACCAACACTTGTTGCCTGGGGAAGACAAGACCGCGTATTAAGCGCAGGTAATGCCCCTATCTTCAAATCACTCATTCCAAATTCCAAAATACATATATTTGAAAACACTGGTCATGCCCCTATGATCGAAGTCCCTATGCAAACCGCCAATGTTATTCGACAATTTACGCGCACATCGACCACACCAAACAATAGCTAGAATCCGTAAATGTTAATATAAAAGTTAAAAGCAATATGAAGGGGCAATTGACTAAAGGAAGCAATGTTATGTCTAGCTTTACCGTCCCTATCATTTTTATCCCCCACGGTGGGGGGCCAATGCCTTTACTAAACGAACCTAATCACCGCTCGCTGATTCAATTCCTTAAGAGCATTGGTTCAAAACTTGGTAAACCAAAAGCAATATTAATTATCAGCGCCCATTGGGAAGCAGGTATAGCCACAGCAAGTAGTGCAGACAACCCTGACGTTATCTACGACTACTCTGGATTCCCTGCAGAGAGCTACAAGTTGACCTACCCCGCATCAGGCAATCCAGAACTGGCTCATCACGTAAGCAAGTTAATCAACGACCATGGGCTGACGGCCACAACCAATGCAACACGTGGCTTTGACCACGGCACCTTTATACCGCTAACACTGATGTACCCTTTAGCTGATATACCCGTTGTACAATTATCATTGGTCAATACGCTAGATCCCCAGCATCACATTGATATCGGTAAAGCGATAGGGAAGTTAAGAGAACAAGGTGTTCTTATTGTTGGTTCTGGCTTTTCCTTTCACAATATGGATGCTTTGCAATTAGACAGCGAAGAGGTCGCCCATAAAAGTCAGCTTTTTGATACCTGGTTAAACCACGTAGTTACCTCAGACTCACTGAGCCTACAACAAAAAGAAGATGCACTAGTCCACTGGAAACAGGCACCAGAGGCCCTTTTTAGTCACCCGAGAGAAGAACACCTGTTACCACTGCACGTGTGTTTTGGTGCAGCGGTTTCATCAAATGCCACCGCCACCAACGTATTCGATGAGATCATGTTTGATGCCAAGGTATCCGGTTTTTTATGGCAATAATGCGCTTAGGACAGTTAATAGCTCCGTAGGTCGACATATTTTCAACAATCACATATCCTCCACTCAACACTTCGATAATTATCAAACTATCAAAAAAGGAGATAATTGGATGTTAGATGACATAACGACGCTAAAAAACGCCGACAAACAACGAGTTGAAGCTATCTTAAGCTTTTGGTTTGGACGAATTCCAGATCAGCGCTTTGGTTTAAAAGAGGTGAGGCTATCTATTACCAGGCTTCCTTATTGGGGCGGTCACTTTTTTGATTTTTCCCGAAAGGCAGACGAAGAAGTCCGTTCTAAATTTAATGCTGATCTCGAAAATGCCAGCAATGGAATTTATGATTCATGGGAAACTCATCCTATTGGTCGACTAGCATTAATTATATTACTAGATCAATTCCCCCGTAATATCCATCGGGGAACTGCTGAGGCATTTACTCAGGATAAAAAAGTTTTCACATTGGCAATGAAGGCACTAGACAATAATGACGACAATCAATTTGATGCCGTAACCAAACATTTTTTCTATTTACCACTTATGCACAAAGAAGATTTATCGCTACAAGACAAATGCGTTGCTTTATATAAAAATGCCATAAAAGATGCCAATTACTTATCCAAACCGATACTTACCATGGAATATATCGGTGCCCTTCGACACCGACAAATCATCAAGAAATTTGGCCGCTTTCCTCATCGCAATATAATACTTGGCCGAAATTCTACACCTCAAGAATCCAATTTTCTAAGGCAACCCTTTTCGTCATTTTAGCCCCTTCGATTAGACGTCAACTAATTCGGCCTATACTCCCGAGCAAAAGCTAACAGCGCGCCAATAACGGGGTTGTGATAATGTGCAGAAGCATTCGCAACAGCAAACATCGGATCTAAGTGGTTCATCCCTTCTAATATGACACGTTGTGCACCAGTATCCGAAACCAATCCCAAATCCAGCAATGGTTTAACAACACCCTCGCTACCAATAAATTCTATTTTTGGCACAGCAAGTGAAGCATCGGCATGAAATGTCTTTAATCCAACGTCTACGGCATGGGGAAAAGGAACGCCAAAAATTGAATCAATCATAATGCGTGTGGGAAAATACCATTCTGTAAGATTCGTTTCACCCTTATACAGCGCCCGGGTAAAATCCTTGATGTCCGACATCTCTGAAGCATGACGGGTGAATACGTATCGACCAGACGTATCGGTATATTCAGTATTACTAGGGCTAGCAACTTCATCAAAGTTAGCCCAATGGTACAAGGTTTCCGTATCTGTACCGATATGTTGCTGCCTTGAGGTGTATATAGCATCAACAAAATTCCCCAGTATTGGCAGGTCATTTAAAAAACTCAACAAAGGCGCTTTTTTTGCCATAGGCCCACCATTAAGATGTCCCAAACTTGCTCCTAAAAAACCTAACGTAGAAAAATTATCATCAAAAAATAGCCCCACTAAAGATTCCTGGGTATAGCTATATTCTCGAAGATCGGGACCATACAACAAATCATTGAGGTTTCGAGTATTCATCATATCCATAATAAAATTAACATCCGGCTCTTGAGGGAAATTCTTCAAAGCCACGCTGGGCAAATCAGGTCCAGTCACTGCCAAAGCAGCAATAGCCTCCGGCAAAGCTAGTACTCGAGAAGAAAGACTATTACTAAACGTCGTAGTACGACCGATCTTATTGTTAGCTAACCCTGCAACCGCTCCACTATAAGCCACCTTGGTTCCCAAATTAACCAAAGGTAACCCCAATGACCCCAGATGAAATGGAATCAAAGATGCAATATATTCAGGTATCTCATTCAGCGGAGTCAGAATTGAATCCAATGCAAATGCCCCTGCTGTATTGGCATACCCTGCATCATCGGTTGTTAGTGGGTCACCATCTTTATCCCAGGCCAAAAAAACGGACGTATGTATCCCACCAAGAGAATGTCCACCGACAAATAGCTTCGCTTGCCTATCTTCCTGATTGGGCATCATAGTCTCCATAATGGTAAACATATCTTCCGTGGCCAACGCCAGACCAAACTCTTCCAAGTAGGGAAGCTGGCTAGACGTTAAAAAACCGTCAAAGGAATTTCCATTATGAGGCTTTTCTTCAAAATAATATCCTAATAAAATACTTTCCGCATCAGTCGGATCGGTAACAAATTCTTCAACAAAATTAAAGGCATAGAGGTCTTCTAAACAATTTGCCCGCCTATCAACACCCCAAACCTCTATGTGCTCACCATATTGTTTCTCGGCAATATAGACCATTTGTCGGCCTAAATACTCAAATGCATTCGCACCTTCCAATACACCCGGCATCATTAAAAATACCGCGCCTGCCTCGCTTGCAATATCAGAAGCATCACGATGTTTCATCCGCAAAAATTGAATGTTGTCGCATGCATCAGGGGCTGTGGCGGCAACACCTTTTAACGGAGAATAAATCTTTTCTAGCGTTGTGGACACCACTGCATCTACATCTTCATTATTCCAGTCCCGCGCACTTTCCTGTTGTTTTCCATCCGGCATAGCTACTCCACCGCACCCAGTTAACATAAAAACAAAAGCCAATATAAAAATTGAATGATACCTATACATAACGCCCTCTTTATTATTAAATCAATATTGTTAGATTTATCAGCAACTCCAAATGAATCATCAATATAAATAAAGTTGCGCTGTAGTTCGCGAGTGAAGCGCGGCCAAATCAAGGTCAGTTGTGGACAATTGATACAGGGATTAAAAATGGCATTCAAAGGAACGTTCAGTTCTCCAACTGCGACAATTTTACAAAAGTATCGCACCAAACTTTTATTGCAGATTGCATTAGAAAATGGACTTTCATTGGCGAAATGTTTAAAAAATACAACGTTAAGAACAGCTGACCTCGAACGTGATCCACTCGTATTTTCGATAAAAGATCAAATTCAAATTATTGCCAATGTTGGCGAAGGACTGCCTAATCAAGATATAGGATTACAAATGGGCTGCCGAATAGGGCTTTTCTCAAGGGATCGCATTGGAATGCTACTAGCATCAATGGCAACACTACGGGATGCTATTGATACCGCAGAACGATACCAATACCTTCTACAGGTACCAATGGTAGGTCACCTAACAATTGAAAAAGATATCGCTTACTTAACTTTCGAATATACTAAACCCGTTGATTCTGACGCTCCTGGGGTTCGTTTACACACAGAAAGTGTTGTCGCCAGTATCATAACATCAACAACTCAGCTGATCGGTCGACCTCTAGCACTCATTGAATGTAATTTTTCCTATAACGCCCCTTCTTATCGAGAAAGATATCACAATATTTTCAGATCAAAAGTCAGCTTTGGTCATTCATCAAATCAACTTATCTTCCCTGTCTCCGAGCTAAATGCTCGCTCACTATTTTGTCATCAGATTTATCGGAATGATTATGAGTCCTCTGTTGAAAATGAATTTCAATCACTACAAAAGTCATCATGCATTGCTGACCAAGTCCGCCAACAACTTCACAACCTTCCGAATAAAAAACCCGATTTAAACCAAGTTGCATCACAAATAGGACTAACTCAACGAACGCTACGACGACGTTTAAATGAAGAAGGCCTATCTTTTCGTTCTCTAAAAGAAGATTACTTATTAAAAAAAGCTGAAGAATTATTAACAGAGTCCAGCATGAATATTGAAGCCGTGGCATTACAGCTAGGATATAGCGATGCTTCCAACTTCAGGCGAGCATTGCGCCGCTGGAAAGGACAATCTCCTGATGAGATCAGAAAACTAGCCTTATCGAGTTCCGATTAGGAACCAATAATTGGCCCATTAGTATCAGACAAACTATACTAAAACTTCTTAACATCTGTAGCGAGTAAAGGTAAATGCGACTATTCCTCGCCCTATTAATAGTCATATCTACCAACCTATTGGCAGACGATAAGCCATTATTAACATGGTACATTACCAACTGGCCTCCCGCATTTATTTTGGATGGACCAAGAAAAGGCCAGGGCTATGCCGACCAAATCATTGATATACTAGAGCATGAATTACCTGATTATCAACATAAACGCACGTTTCTACCCTACCCTCGACTTTTAAAATATATAGAACGCGGTGAAGAGGGCTGCTATCCCACCAATGTTTACGAGGAAAGGCAAATTATGGGGTAACTTCAGTACCACATGTATTGGTTTCTGGGCATAACATTTATATCCATAAAGATAACAAGGAAAAATTCCCATCGCTACAAGAGGTTTCTCTAGCCTCACTACTCAACAACCCCGAACTTACCTTAGGCGTTAGGGGTGACCTGGAATTTGGGCCGATACTCTCACCCATTTTAAAGTCTCATGAAAATGATGCCCATCTATTTACTCGTAGCGGACAAGATCTCGTCGATGGATTAGTCAAAATGCTACATCGAAAACGCATTGACTATTTTATTGAATATAACTTTGTTATGAAGTTCGCCGTGAATAAAATAGGTGCGAATATGGATGACTTTATTGAAATCCCAATGATAGAAAACAAAAAGGAATTCATCCGTGGCACGGTAGAATGCCCAAACACCCCCTGGGGAAAATCCATCATCAGCAAAATTAATCAAATATCCATCATCAGCAGAAGTACTGGTAAGTTACGAGATCTAAATGAGAGCTGGTTTATATCACCCGCAAACAAACATCTCTATTGGGAGAAATATCAGACGCTTGTTTTGGATATTAAAGAATAGAGTTATTGCCATAAGCCAAAAATATACCCGTCACCTCCAAACCCATCAGTGGAAATACCGTCCATCCACTCAAAAGCTATATATATATCAGTTAAATTTAAGGACTTTATAATATTTGTAAACTGCATACCAAGGAATTAATAGTATTGGAATAACAACAACAACAGTAATAATAGTTGCCACTAACTCTTCATTAAATGCCGAAAAAACCATATACAGCTCGCCAATATCATTCAAGATTATAACCGGTAAAAATGAAATCCAAAACATTGGATTTAATATTTTTTTATCAAAAGCCAAACCAACGAGAGCAACATAAAACACTAAATAAACAAGTAACGACGCAACTCTCCACATCAAACCCTGATCATATTCATTCACAGTAAAAGCTTCATACTCACCCCATATTTCAAGAGGCACAAATACAAAAAAAACAATCCTCCACCAAATATTATTGACAGAAATTGTATTTTCAGAACCATCCATATCCGCGACAGGAGGTTTATAAGGATTATCCATACTTTACGCTACCATTTGTACCAATATCACAGGAATAAAAATACAATTATATAAACCACATTAGATTAGATATTCTAATGCAACAACAACTCAATTTTAATAGCCCTAATGTCTTTTCTTTTTCGCCTTTACAACACAACCTTCTGAACATCACTCAATGCGTAAAAGTACAACATATCATTAACAGGAGCTTTATAAGCACCCTCCGAACCCAGCAATTCAAGAGCCATAGCTGTTATCTCCCAAACCATGTCTTCATCTACTTGAATGGTTTCGTTGCCAAACATCTCAAAACCCGTCATGTACTCAAGCTCTTTTAGCTTTTGCGATTTCACTCGAAGCTCATCAGGAAATACATCATCTGCCCAGGCCCACACCCATGTTTCAGCCTCTGCACTGCAACTGCCAATTGGAATGATTTTCGCTTTAACTTCTAAGGTGTTATCGCGTAGAAAGTATATTTCCTCTTTATCAAAGTCATGATTGAACTGATCAAGCAATCCAAATCCATAGTTTTCCATTAATGCTTGCTGCTTTTTCTCAAGCGCCTCGTAGCAACTATCCAAATAACCCTGAAACTCTTCATCGTTCATCATAAATACTCAGTCAGCTTACGTTTCACGCAAAAATGGAGATATCACATAGATAAACATAGGCCATTTTTAGAAATATAAGAATATTTTTATTCTCCAAAAAAAAACATCAATGAAATAGAATAATATCACGCTACCATTGCGGTGCAATGCCAGAGAAGCTATTCACACAATAAAACTAAGGATCAGAGGTATTGCTACCAACATTGAGACAAAAAAGAATATTTTTCCTATCGCCTTATTAGCTTCTAGTTCTTCCTCATGACTTTCAAGTAACTTCTGCAAACCTCTCTCATCCAATCCCCCGCAATGACTACATTTGGCAGATTTTTCTAAATAATAAAGACCACACCGCTCACACTTTTTCCGCTTTGGCTGCATAGCCTTCCAAGCAGTACTTGAACCTAAACTCATGCCAATCCCTCTTAGAAAAACGACAAATACCGTCTATCAATTCATTTTTAAGACTCATCTTTGAAGACCTTATTTTTCTTTGATGCATAATAATTAATCACATAGTAAATTACCGCACCGATAAGGCCACTGTACATACAAATCTTATGTAGTGTTGATATTGTAACCAAGCCAACAAAGTGATTAACCAACGTAAAGGGGTAAAATGGCTCTACATCCGAGTGCATTATGCTATCTAAGAAAACATGACTAAAACTACCAATGAAGGCGCTTAGGAAACTAACCCACCATAAAATAGTGATGGGCCTATTTTGAGTTAACCCTAATATTTTCAGACCGATTTCGGAAAGATACTTCCCAGTAAGTGCAGAAAAAACAGCAAGCAAAATCGCACCAACATAGGTATGCGTAAACCCGTGTAAATGACCTTCCCCTGTAAGCATTACGATTAAGGGCTGGATATCCATTACAATTTGAGTCCAACCAAAAACCAATAAACTAAAACTACTCTGCAAGAGCGCCTTAATTAAAATTCCAGGACCCATGTGTATTGGAGTAAAAGGCATCTATCGTTATATGATCAATCAATAATTAGATCACTACTTTCCGTCGTTTTTTGACAGTAATGGTGGTTGTTTTAGCCGGTGTTGTGGTTGTTTTAGCCGGTGTTGTGGTTGTTTTAGCCGGTATTGAGCTTCTTTCCTCATCTGAGGAAGCCTGCTTAGCCACCAATGTATTGTATAAATCACTTTTCGGTGCTGCATTTGCAGTTTTGTGCTCATTGAGAATTCTATCGTATATCTCTGACCTATGGACTGGAACGTCTTTTGGGGCATCGATGCCGATTCTCACCTGATTTCCTTTTACACCCAGAACGGAGACACTGATATCATCGCCAATGATGATGGTTTGAGTAATTGAACGAGTTAGTATTAACATTTACATCTATCTTATTGGTTAACAGAATTTTGTTTGGTAATTGACTGATTCATGATTCTTTTACCCTTATTACTATAGGGTTATTGAAACCGGACTATATGATACGCCATATACACAACAAAAGCTGATTTCTAAGCTTCATTTAACATATTTTTTAAGCCTCCATACAGATACATCACCCGATATACCTGCTTTTATCTCCTAGACCACACATTCACTAATCTATTCTATCCAGCCCCCTTCAAAACGAAGAGCCGCTATCTCCATAAACAATGGTGCAATTCTTATTAAAAGGGAAATACCACATACCGGTTTCACCGATCAACTCCACATTATTAATGTTGCCTTGATCAGCAGCAGATATGATTGAACCATCGCCATAGATTGGCATAAAGAAGAATAAATTTACCGTACAAGCCTTACCTATTTTACGGGATTGTAGCTCTTTAAAATCAATATTCTTAACCCCAACACTTTGGCCACCCGCATACCTTAACGTCTTAGCAAGATCCTTCGTCACGGTTGCACAACCCGTTAAGCTCAAAATTGCTAAAAATAATATTACCTTTTTCATTTTCATTCCTCCGGTTAAGTTGAGGCGATGATAAATGAAAAAAGTACTCGTACTACTTAAACTTAAACTGTGCCATATGCCACCACGTTGAGTATCAATATATAATACTCATAAACCCTAGGGCCTAACGTTTATTCCCAATAAAATTGCAAAAAAGGTACATCTCGCTAATCGGTTACCTCGATTTATACGAATAATTTTTTAACCTTTAGAGCAGGTCAGGTTGAAAAAACATAAATACTATTGGCATCAAAACCCATCATTTGAATGAAGATAAATCTGAACTTTATTTTCCAAATCAAAAGAAAGTCAGAGACCACATCCGGGGCATCGCTGCTCGCAATAGAATATAAACATTATCTATCTAATGGTAAAAACAACCCATAGAACTCGGCCATCCCCCATTTGGTAGATATTCTTTGTTGGTATACTACCCATACTGGATCACCTCATTTCAAATTAGGTTTATAGAATAATGAATATAATAATAAGAGTCTCCCTCCTTATTAGCTCTTCAGGGCTGCGGTGGATCAACGCCAACAGTATGGGAAGACACCATAGTTGGTGAGAGTCGACAGCATAATGAATTGGTTAAAACAGATGCCGATACTATTTCTCGGATTGGGTATATTAATAATGAAATCACCATTAAAAATTATACACTTGATGGCACAGCGCTCAATGAGGAGACAAAATATCTAGATATCGGTGACTACATGTCTTTGATCCCTACCTACGAAGGCCAGTTATTATTAAATACCTCTGATCTCAACATCGTAAAGTTCAATAATGTATGGGAGGAAGTGTGGAGTTATCAGCAACATTTAGGGGACACCTGGACGCAATATACCAGCATCGATGTGTCAGAGGAAAAAGACGAAGTCATACTGGGAACCTTTAATGACCAAGGCGTGCCAATAGTCTCTAGACTAGTGAATGGTGAAGAAGTTTGGCGTTATACCATAGATAACACCGAAGCGGTAAAGGTCAGCAAAGTAGTGAAGAGTGGTGATTACATCTACGCGTATGCACAGGCTAATAGTGCTTCCTTTTATGCAGTGTTATATGTGTTTGATGAGCAGTTTACTCTTGTTGCTGAGAGTGAGTCCTTTTCAACTAACAAAATATTCGCTGTACCTTCGGGCATAATATACACCTATGGTGGTCGGATAGTTGCGTTTGATAACCAACTAAGCGAGCTATGGAATACTAATTCGCAAAATATCTTTGGGCCAGATAGCGTTCTTGTTAGTGATAAAATTTACACCTTATCCTCTAAACGCAATGAATCTACAGAAGGTGTATTTATAGCGGGGCCAGTGTTAGAAGCCCATGACTTTGATGGCAACCTTAGCTGGGTTTATGAGTCCACACGCACTGCACGTACTTTGGAGATCACATCACTCAAATTAACGGCAGTCGAAATAGGTGGGGTGATCGTCAGTTTTGCAGAAGAAAGCTCTTCTCTTCCTAATATATTCGACGCTCTGAAAATACGTCATACGTTCAATATTAAACACAAGGTTCTTTCAACTAATGGCCGCTTAAGAAGAAACATCACAGAGCAAACCTATCGCTTTGATATCACGCCTTGTATAGGTTGGTCTTGTGATAGTCAAAGGTATTTTGTTACGGAGGGTAATCGATTCAATATTGGTATTGTTACCGGCAGTGGTAACGACATTATATCTCTAAGCTCTGTGGAGTCTGAAGCACCGTCTCTAAACACAACGATACTCGCGGCTTATTAGTTATGTGAGTATTGGGTCTCTACTCAGATTTGTAGAGACCCTTTATGTTTTTCGTTACACCAATTCCAACAACATACTTTCGTCATACTCAATTAACGGTGCTTGCGTACGAACTTTCTCTACATAATCTGGGTTCGCAATAATAGGTCGACCAATGGCAATCAAATCCGCATCACCACGCATCACCGCTTTGCCAGCAGAATCCGGTGAATACCCCCCACTTGCGATCACTGTGCCATGGTAGTGGCGACGAATATATTGCGTTACCGATCCGTCTAGATAATCAATAGGATCATCTTCAAATATACCCGTATGCACGTAACTGAGTTCCAAAATATTTAGCTTTGGCAGCAAATAATCAAACACAGCCACATCACGGGCATCGTGCTCCATATTAAAATATGCCGCAGGTGATAAACGCACACCTACCTGTTGGATCTGTGGTTTCACAGCAGCGATTATCGCAAATAAAAAGCGTGACATCTTTTCCGGAGTGCCTCCCCAGTCATCATCGCGCTGATTAGCAGCGTAATGCAAAAACTGATCGATCAGATAGCCATTAGCAGCATGAATTTCAACCCCATCAAAACCTGCTTTTTTGGCATTAGCCGCAGCCGTCGCGAAGTCCGCAATAACCAACTCAATATCGTCGGCGTTCATCGCACGAGGTACACCGTAGGTTAAATCTCGCGCGCGTGGCACCGTACCATCAATGCCAATAGCAGAGGGGGCAATGGGCTGCTCGCCCCGATAAATTTCATGAGACACTCGCCCCGTATGCCACAACTGGGCAAATATCTTGCCACCGTTTTGATGCACCCGCTGAGTAACGTTCTTCCAACCGTCTATTTGTGCCTCAGTATATAAGCCCGGAGTATTCGGGTAGCCCTGAGCACCTTTGGAAATTTGTGTGGCTTCGCTAATAATCAGGCCGGTATCTGACCGACGAGCATAATAAGTCGCCATGTCTTCTGTTGGCACTAACGCATCGTCCGCCATGCTGCGGGTCAATGGCGCCATGATCAGGCGGTTATTGAGGGTCAGGCCAGCGCCCAAGTCTACTTTGGTAAATAAGTGTTCACGGCTCATGTCTTTCTCCAGTATTCACGCTATCTGCGGTGATGAATGATCACGGTTTAGGGCTACTCGTTACGCTGGGAACAAGTGTGACAGTTTCCATAATCTTTACTAGATAGACTTTTCATACAATACTGTTCTCTTAAAGCGAACGATAAAACCCTACACAAGGTCAATATGATGGATGAACTAAAGCGAATTGGGGTATTTACCAAAGTGGTGCAGGCACAAAGCTTCTCTGGAGCAGCACGTAAACTCGGAGTGGCCAAATCCGCAGTGAGCAAGCAAATCAGCCTGCTAGAGCAGGAAGTCGGAGCTCGTTTACTTAATCGATCCACCCGTAAACTAAGCCTTACGGAGGCAGGCGAGATCTATTACCGCCACTGTGAGCAGATTGTGGATCGCGCCAACATTGCTCTCAATGAACTTCGCCAATACCAAAACCAACCCACCGGTACCCTTCGCGTATCCAGCACAATATCCTTTGGTACCGCGCTCCTGATTCCAGTGATTAAAGAGTTACGCTGCCTATACCCGCTATTAAAGATTGACCTACAATTGAGCGACCGCGTGGTAGACATGGTGGAAGAAAGCATTGATCTCACTATCCGCGTTGGGCGATTACAAGACTCTAATCTAATTGCAAAAAAATTGTGTGATACACCAGCAGTGGTCTTTGCCTCGCCTGAATATTTGGCACGTTATGGTACACCTCAAACGCCAGCCGATTTATCCGATCATCAATGGGTTAGCTTATCAATCACCTCTACGCCAATGCGTTGGTCATTTCGACATAAAATAACCCAGCAAGAGGAAAACCCTCAGGTCAGTGGTAATCTCAAAATTAATTCAGTCGAAGGTGTTGTGGCCGCAGCCAAACACGGCTTGGGAATATCCATCATTGCCAAAACAACCATCTGTGAGGAATTGCATACCGGCAAGCTAATACCGCTGCTGGAAAATTATGAATTAGATCCCATAGGTGTATATGCACTCTACCAGCACCGCGAACACTTACCACCCAAAATCCGGATCTTCATGGACTTTCTGGTAAAACATTGTGACAACGCCAATTGGGCACTACCGAGATAAGTTTACGAATACATCGCAATATTTTTACCCCATCGTCCGATACTGCAAGATTAACCCTATAATCTCATGATCACTGGTAGTAGAAGCTAAAGACTCATTCATTGATCGGCGCTGCGGAAACATGATCTCAAACTTTTCTTTTAGAATCTCATCAACCTGCTTATCTACATTGGGATCAATTTCCTTTCCTGCAAAAATTTGTATCCGCTGTAAAATAAAGTCCTTACTTGCCATCATTTTTTTCCTCATGTGTTTTATTATCAGCCTGACCTGGGCAGGCCCCTAATTGGTATCCATGTACCTTAACGTCACTACACGCTTTGCAACTGTTTGCAAAAGTCAGGTTCTCTGTAGCAGGACAAGGAGCCTTAATACATCGAACACCGGTATCTCTAATCGCACAAACCGGATCATATAATTCAATACAAAATCCCCCCCTTTCCTTTGGACACTCTTGGTACTGGTTATCCACCCCTCCAGCAAAAACAGTTTGAGATAAAAAACCAATAAATACACATACTATTTTGAACCTATAGATTAAATTCCCAATCATTTTGTCATCCCCTAACTTAATCACATCTCTCGATTTGTATTAGATCATCACTGATAGGCTGTAATAGTGAACTAGCTTTATCCTTTGAAGCGCCAAACCAAACATCGATATCTTCGGGTAAAATCAACCCTGGCATACGCTTATGGATTTTCGCACAACGATTATTAGGCTCAGTGGTTAGCGTGACCAATTGCTGCTGATCACCACTTTCAAACCAAATACCAGCCATTAAAACGGGAAGTGAATTTACATAGCTAAAAACATATTTTTGCTTACGACTCCCACCTTCATCGCGCCATTCATACCAACCAGTACATGGTACCAAGCATCGGTACATCGAAAAAGAATCTCTAAATGTCTTTTTGGTAGCAGCAGTTTCACTTTGAGCATTGATAATTAACTTCTTTGACCAGCTTGGTTTAATACCCCAATGTGTATCAAGCTGTAAAAAGGTGTCATTACGTTTGATCACCGTAGAAACAGCTTGAGTTGGCCGTAAATCGCTATTTGTAACTGCCTGAAAGCTTAGTCCAAAAAAATTACTTACCCACTGAGCTAGAGGATCATTAACAACATTAAGCCGACCACACATTATTTTACACCTTATTCATACACCCTATTGAAACGGGAGTAACTTCAATTGACTCAAATAGTAATTGTAGAATTCATCAGTATCAACCGTTTGTGCGACATTCACGGTATACCCACTAACAGTATCAATCGTGATAGCCCCTTGCTCAGACGTTTCATTACTCGTATCGATTGACAACTTCATTTCCTGAAAAGTGAACAGCTCAGGTTTTCCTAAATATGCCGTTGTCACAGTATCCCAAAAACTAAATCCAGGCTGAAACGCTACTGTTGCATACATTTGTGCAGCAAGATCAAAAATGGGGTATTGCTGACTTTCTGGCACCAAATTGTCCAATATCCATTGAGGCCCAAAGGGCACAAGGTCGGTAACATTAAGCGGGAACATAGTGATATTCAACCCCGATGCAAACACCGTTTCCACCGCAAACGGGTCCCAATACGCATTCCACTCCGCATTTGGATTGCTTCCCGGGGCGTTACCTGGACTCACATTACCGGAAGATGGAGGATAAGCTCCACCCATCCAAATAACTTCCTTAACAAACGTCTTAAAACTGGGGTCTTTAAGAGCCGTAGCCACCGGTGTTAGTGGCGACAAAACCAAGAGTGTGACTTGCTCATCGCTGTCAGCCGCAGCCTTAGAGACTTGCGCAACTAAATCATCTTGTGTGACTTTTACTGCGGAATAGTCAAGTAGCCCACCCTCAGCATTGGTATTTAATAACGGTAATAGATTACAGATAAGACAACTTTCTCTAAACGCCCAAGGAAACGCATTTACCGCACGAGCATCGCTAAGATACACCCCTGCTTGCGTTTGATTTAATCTAGCCAACAACTTTTGTGTGACTTCAACGGTTGGTTGCCCAATACAGTCACCGTTAACCACGATCACACTAACAAGATCAACATCAGGAAAAGAGGCAGCTAGAGCAATAGACATAAACTCATCCACAGCCCCATCTTGAATGATAATGAGGGGTGATTTTGACATTAATGACTCCAAATTCTAAAAATATGATTATTAGTACATTAAATCTAGCTCAAAAAAATTGAAGTATAGAAAATTACGCAAAGTCCTGATCATAGCTATAGTAAAAAGATACAGTGAAAAGACACTGTAAAAGACACGGTTCTAATTGATATAACGATATAAAACTATGGAGTTTTAAATGGCTTTAGCTGATCATTCTCAACCTACATGGAGTGTCACTCCAGAACAAGGACAACAACTCAATTCCGTCGCATTTGATGCATCAGGATACAACATTTTTACCGGTACATCTCAAGAGTACGGCAAGACCAGTGTTGATGTGTTTTGCTACACGACAGACGGTAAATCAACCACATTAAGTTGGTCCCAAACGATCGCCACTGATGTTGATTCTGGGACGTTTTGGGTCGCAATGTCGCCCATAGGAAATTATTGTGCCGCCGCCGGACACACTGCATCTGACAACGGATACATTTACATCTATGACGTCGTGACAGGAGACTCCGTTGGGAGCTTTACAAATTTCACCTCTAGAGTAAATGAAATTGAATTTACCGGGCTTGGAGACCAGTTTATCGCGGTGCAAGGGTCTAACGTCATCTTAGGAAAATATACTGACGGTGTATTTAACCAGGAAACGACAACACCTTCAGCACAAGCCTACATGCGAACCTGCTCAACTAGCACAAATGACACCTGGGCTGTCGCAGCCGGCGGTATCGACGGATCAGGTGGCGCCCCATCAACGGGCATTATCTGCATGTACGAAAATATTGATGGTACATTTCAATATCGTAATATGGCCACCACTACCAATGAAATCTTACGTATTGCGATGATTGATGATGGGCAATATTTTGCGGCCACGGACAATGCGGGTAATGTCTTTTTATTTAGCACCGAAAGTCCCACCCCGCTATGGACTTACACTCCCGCATATTCTTGTGATCTAACCTATGCGGCAGCCGTTGCCTATAACAGCAACCAAGAGGTCATGGTGGCGGTTGGCACCAACATCTCCGTTACAAGCACTGTTCAATCAGAAGCATCAAAAGCCTTTCAGGTACAACCTGGATTAATCTATGTACTCAAAAATATTAAGGATAGTACTCAACCATCGGGCTATGCCAGTGCCCTTCAATGGCAACAACGTATTGAATACCCACCAAACCCAGGTTTAAATTTTGATGCACAAGCAAAATATGTGACCTGTGCCACCGGTCAACCTTATGACACCTTGAATGAAACAATTGGTAGCTTCTATTTATTTGATGGTGCCACAGGATTTCAATATTGGCGCTACGATACCAGCATCATGAATTGGCCGATGCAAATTAATGCCGACGCTACCGCGTGCATTGGTGGTAGTGACAACGGAACTCTCTATTATTGGGGGCTGCCTGTACAAAGTTAGTATAAACAGAAAAAGTTATTCTCAGGTTATCCAGGCGTATTCGGAAGGTGAATAAAATCTGCAAGGTTATCAACAACAGAAGTAAAACGGTGATCAATGTTGACGATATCTTTGCAGGTGTTTTCCAAGGCATCCATGCTTTGATCCACCATTTCCATAAAATCCGTTTCCTGGTAATCAGTTAGCCCTAGCTTAAGACAAGTAGTGCCCATCTTATCATGTAAGATATCCATTATTTCTTGAATGCGACTAGAATGTTGAGACAGAAGTTGTTTAACATTTTGTATTTCAACATGACTTTTACTAACCGCTTCACCTGCAGTTAATCGGGTCTTGCTAGCTAATTCGTCGATACGATTGATAGATTCAACACGGGAGTTGGTCGCATTACTCACAATGGCCAACAAATCTTTAATCTCTCCGTAACGATCTTTATCGGTGATGGGCATATTACTTACTAATATCGAAGTGTATGCTGTATTAACAATACAATTTGCGCCAATGTCGATGAAACGACCCTTTTCAATACACATGCTAAGCAGCGTTGCATCGGCTGAATCGTCATCACACCCGAAATGATAAGCATCAGAGCTACTTCTAAATTGTGCGCAGCATTGTAGGCCAAAACCGTCCAATGTTGATAACAACTCGTCGCCAAGAATAGCAAGGGCATCACTGTCTGCTGCTTTTTCCATAAAACGCAGCAAGGTACCCATTTCACTGGATTGCTTCATTGCCACCATAGTGGTCTTCATAGCTTGATTAGCTTTGCTTTCTAACCGATGGTGTAAATTTTTAACTTCGACATTTAGCCGTATCTTAGACAGCAGTTCTTCTGGTTGAAAAGGTTTATTTAAAAAGTCATCACCTCCAGCCTCATACCCTGCCATTTTTTCTTCAAACGTTAACGGTTCTGAAAGAAAAATAACGACACTGTTAAGGTTTGATTTTGCTTTAATTTGTTTGCATAAATCAAAACCGTGAATATCCGATAGTATTGACTCGGTAATAATAATGTCGGGGTTGTGTTGTTCAATGATATTCAGCGCATCGGTTCCACTACCGGCACTAAAGATACACAACTCATCTTCCAACATGCTTTCAATTATTTCTCGATTTATCGAGTCTGAATCAACAATAAGCAGCGTAGGTGGTTCTGTGTCCATGACAATATCCCTATAGTTACACAGGTATTTGAGGGGCTTAACATCCAGGTTTCTTTGAAGTGTAGACGAAATAAAAGATGCCAACCACACGAAACGGCAAAGTGCTTGATGAGTGATATTGGATAGTGCGAACTGGTTAACATTACATCAATCTATGCATATTCATTCGCTGAGCGCTCACTTACTCAAGCATCAATATTAGATATAAGCGCTCAGCTATTTATCCCTAAGTCAGTTACACGCTTATCATTCCGGCTTCACTGATTTATCACTAGGTGTATTAAGTTGCTGAATATCGTAACCGCTGGCATTAACTATCAAGGCATAACGCCAGCCACTCGTGTTGTTTACCGAGCATTCTATCTCTAGCCGTTCATTAGATATTTTGGTGACGCTGACAACCTCTGTACAACTATCTTTAAACCCCTTATCCCAAATGGCCGTTTTTGACTGCTCACAGGTAACCGTACCTGGACAAGTAATTGTATCCGCAGCTTGTGCTACTCCTGCAGCACCAGTGATTAAAAGAACAATAGCCTTTATTATTTTCATTATGCAATTCCTAATATAGTCATCAGTCTGATTTCAATTTTCATAAATGAGTATACAACGAATAGATATCACATGTTGCTCACGTGTTCATACTATTCTCGATCAGTCATACTACTCTTGATCCGTCAAACGAGACTTTCGAAAGTTCACGGGCGACAAACCACCCAAGCGTTTAAAAGTACTACCGAATACTTTCTGGCTAGTGAAACCTAGTTTATTGGCAATTTCCTGAACTGAAAGGTCGGTATTTAATAGGAAATGCTCTGCACTTTCTTTAATAATAGTATCAACGATTTGTTTAAAACTTTGGTCTTCTGATTGCAATTTTCGTGTCAGCGTCCTTGGCGATGTATGCAAGTATTCTGCGGCCTCATCCTTAGAAACTTCTGCCAGTCGATTTAGTTGTGACTGGCAATAGTCTATTACTTTAGAGCTCCAAGTTTTTTTTGTATTACTCTGATCAAGCTCCTGCTGAAGCTGTCTTACCAACAGTTCAAACGTGTAGGGGTCGCTGTGTAACATCGAAGAATCTAACCCTGACGCTAAGGCCGTAATTTTATTAAATGAACAATTAAATGCAACATTCGTCCCAAAGTAGTTTTGATAGTGAACTACTGGAAATTGGTTATCATGTGAAAATTCAATACCAATAATGGTAGGCTTATCCTTTATTTGATCAAAGAACTCTTTAATAACACACACAAAAACTTCCATTAAATAATTTGCTGACACTCCAAAATTGGCGTTATGTTCCAGTGTAATGCTAGCCTTTTTACCGTCCACCTTAAAATCAAAATGGATTGCAGGCATAATTAGGTGTGAGTATTGACCGGCAACATGCAGTGCTTCAGCAATATTTTTAGAAGAAATAATGGCTAAACCGAGAATCCCGTGGGTGGATATATTAAAGTCCTCACCCAATACCAAACTTAGTGGGTAATCACCCTGATAAGCTAAAAGTGATAATTCCGAAATTTTCTTAAACTGTAAGCCTGTGATTTTTGCTAATGGGTTTAACAAGTCGACATTAGAAATACCCGCTTTTTCTAACATCTCCCTATACTCCTTCTCGGACCTCCCCGTTGCCAAATGTGCAATATAATTAATGGGAAAGAGCATATTTTCTACGTTATTTGAATGTTTGATCTTATTTGGCCCCAATTGCGTAATATTTGTCTCGTATGAAGGTCGACCCAGGAGAATTGCTTGTATACGCTAAATTTACGCAATACAACTCCGAATATTGAAGGAAACAACCATGCCAAGCCAAGTAAAAACAGACCCTATCGATAACATTCAACTCAGTTCGACGAAGCGAAGCCGTTGGCATGGATTATTCCAAGATATTGGAGTTGAGCACAGTTTTCAACCCCTACGTGTAGAAGGAAACATCCCCAAAGAAATCAATGGTGTGTTATACCAAAATGGCCCTGGAGCCTTTTCCTCTCAGGGGCAGCCTTACGGGCATGTTTTTGATGGAGACGGTCTTATTCGTGCCATTAGAATACAAGGTGGTAAAGCAGAAGGTGCTGCCAAATTGGTTCAATCCAAAGGTTTGTTGGCAGAACGTAAAGCCGGTAAATTACTATATAGTGGTACCGATACAGAAGCGACAAACTGGCAATCAACAAAAGCACGTGTCCGCGCATTAATCAAAAACAAGCCTGCCACAAAGAATGTCGCCAACACCAGCGTGCTTTTCTGGCAAAAAAGGTTATTTGCACTGGTTGAAGGCTCTAGCCTGCCCACAGAATTGAACCCAGACACCCTGGATACTATTGGTGAAACCTCATTTGGTAATGTGATACGAGATGCATTTACTGCACACCCTCACTGGGTAAGTGAACGTAACACTGGATTTGGCTTTGGTATTCGTGCAGGTCGAGAAAATCTTTTGGACATTCATGAGCTGCCTAAATCTGGTCCGTGTAAACTTCTTACTACGATTAAATTAGACCGTCGCCCAATAGGCTACGTACATGATTTTATCGCAACACCTAACTATATCGTTTTCTTTATCCCTCCCCTTCATCTCGCGAATAAAAAGATACCTAGCATGTTATTGGGTAAAGCTCTCTACCCTTTAATTGAATGGCAAGAGACATTAGGTACTGAAGTCATTATTGTCCCCATTGATAAACCCAATGAAGTAATACGCTTTAAAACAGATCCATTTTTCCCTGTTCATTTTGCCAATGCTTATGAGGAGAATGATGAAATTGTTATCGATTATACACACTCAGATAGCACCTTACCCTATGACTTAATTGGCAAAAGTCACTTAGGGCTATCCATTGATTATTTCTTAAACATTGTAGAGCAACAAAAAGATAACGCAAAAAACAGCATTATGAGACGAGCTCATATTAATCTGAAACGTCAAGACATTCGGTATGACGTGGTTTTTGATGGCCTCTGCGAATTTCCAAAAATCAATCCCAGCCTACAAGGCAGTAAACACCAATATATTTATTTTACAAAAAAGCTAGCAGAGTCAGAAGTTGACGCTATTGAATCGCCATTTTTTGATCAAGTTGTTAAGTTAGATACTGCCACTGGAAAAACAAATACATTAGATTTGGGGGATGAACAGTTCCCTTTAGAACCTGTCTTCATCAGAAAAATAAATGCCAAAATGGAGGACGAAGGGTATCTATTAAGCATGATTTACGACGGCAATGAACACCAAAGTTATTTGGCCATCATTGATGCACAACGTATTGAAGAAGGGCCTATAGCAAAACTACACTTCGGCCAAGCATTACCGATTTCATTTCATGGCGTTTGGCGTAGTTTGTGATTTTCACCCCGCAGCCCTTATGCTGAACGTTTATCCAATTCGCGACATCGCTGGTAAGATAACCAATGAGCAATACGTTTTTGGAGTATTGCTTTATTGGTGGGCTTCTTAAGGTAATCATCCATCCCTGCTTCAAGACAACGCTGTTTGTCACCAGCCATCACATTAGCAGTTACTGCAATAATAGGGACATCACTGAGGGGTTTTCTTAATTTTCGAATTTGCTTCGTTGCCATAAAACCATCCATAACAGGCATTTGGCAATCCATTAATACAAGGTGGGGGCTGTAATCTGTAATAATGTCTAGCGCTACTTGTCCATTTTCAGCAATTTGAGTTTGATAACCCTTTAACTCAACAATTTTTTGCAGAACAATTTGGTTCGTTTGATTATCTTCCACAATCAACACACGAGTATTTTCAGGTCTTCGATTAGCATCAGCACCCAAGGTATGTGGAGAGTAGACAGCCTCAATCATTGGAACAATTATCGTGACATGTGTACCGCTACCAAGTTGTGACTGAAAATCTATTGTGCCTTTCATCAAAGTGCATACTTGTTTGGCAATCGACAGTCCCATGCCTAATCCACCATAACGGCGAGAATGAGACCCGTCTGCTTGCTGAAAGACGTCAAATATATTGTTCTTAAGTTTTTCTTCGATACCTATACCCGTATCAATAACTTCACAATGTATCCATTTTGTGTTTTTACTTCCGGTACTTTTTTCAACACTAATTTTTACTTCAACAGTACCCTTTGTGGTAAATTTTACGCAATTCTCTAAAAAATAACCCAGTAATTTCTTTAATTTTTCTTCATCACCAACAAGGCAATTTGGGACCTGAGGATCAATGCTACTTTTAAACGTAATACCATTATCATTACATGCGGTTTTAAAACGCCCCTTCAGATCAACCAAAAGTTCTTGTATAAGAAAGGGCTCTTCTCTGAGCAATAATGATCCCGACTGCGCTTCCGTGAAACCAAGAATATTATCTATGAGCGAAAGCATGTTGTCGGAGGATTGGCTTGCAATATGTATTAACTCACCTTGTTCTTCACTAAGACTGGTGTGCCGAATAAGCTGCATGGCATTAATAATGCCGTTCATGGGCGTTCTAAGTTCATGACTAATGGTTGCAAGAAATTCGTCTTTGACTTTATTACTGCGTTTTAGCGTTGCCGTTTTTTCAGACACAGCCTTTTTTAGTTTTTTATTAAAATAAAATAAAACAAGGATAGAGAGCACTGCAAAAATGAATGAAACAAACGCTATACGGAAGAACAAACGTAGTATTTGGGCCGCTTTTTCCTTTTCAGGAGTATAAATAAAACCATCGTGTTGAAACGTCCCTTCCGTCATATCTAGATCGATAAAAACGTTGGCAATGTGCTCCCAGCGCCCTGGGTTCATGTGACCCATATCGACAAGTTTAGGAACAATCAATTTTATGGTTGCATTCGCTTCATAATAAAGCTCATCTTTACTTTTCTCTGAATGGTACTGAGTCGATATGATATCAATAATCTCTTTAGGGTGCTTAATGGCATACCGCCATCCTGCTATCGATGCTTCACGAAAGCGAGCAACCTCCTCGGGTTTTTGATCAACACGTTTTTCTTGGGTAAAAAGCGTATCGCCATAAAAATCAATCCCGTAATTTCTTGGGTCGATAAGGTTATAAGCAACATTACGCTTTTCCAACATATAAGGTTGATCTGTAATGTAACCGACCATCGCATCCACGTTCTTGTTAATAAGATCGTTAATGTTGAAAGAAAGAGGTACTGATTCAAATTGAGATAACCCGATCCCCTCCTTTAATAGAATACCGCGGGTATTGGCGCCATAAGGCCCGGACGGATACATGACCTTTTTTCCGATTAAATCCTGAGGGCTATAAATATCTGAACCCTGAAGACTCATCAATACAACCGGCGAGTGTTGAATAAATGCCGCTAAAGCGGTTACTGGCACACCGTTCAATCGATAAAGCATCAGTTCTGAATTTGCCACACCATAGTCTGCCCGACCCGACATTACTTCTTCAATTGGATCTACCTGGGGAGCCCATTCTTTAAGCGTAACGTTAAATCCAGCTTGTTGATAAAAGCCCTTTGCCGCCGCCGCGTAATAACCCGCAAACTGAAACTGATGTTTCCACTTTAACTGAACCGTAATAGGTTTGAGATTAGGAGCTGTGAACCCTTGCTTCGCATTCAACGGCATAGCCTGCATCAGCAAGAGGGAGGCGATTAAAAAAAGAACAGCCTTTTTTGAGTTAACCATCAATTTCATTAATTTTTTTCGAGGTAGACTTGTCGCAATACTAAACGGTAATACACAGTCTAGGTGACGATATGCATTATTTAAAGGTTCTTAGAAGCGACTTATTAGCCTTTTGTATCATTTTCGAAGAAACCATACAAAAAACACGGCTTTAAACAATATTAACCACTATCAGCGCCCATTCCTACAACGGGAAATGTAAGGTGGTCATCCTACGGGCTACTGGCAATTGTTGATATAGACAAAAAGATCGCTATGACTAGAGGCAAAATGAGTTTAAAAAGAAATTTACCGTCATCTCTCTGGCACCTTTTTTATCAATCATTTGGATATCAGCAAAATAAAAGATGACTGGATAAAACGTTTGCCCTTTCAGAATTGAATGGAATTGGCTCGCGATTATTTCACTTTCCTCTTCAGAGCTTATTTTATTATCTTTTTTAGCTTCATCAATCCAATGAACAAATAGTGTTTCTGCACTATACATCCTCTCTAACTGTTCATCAGATGGCTTCCGAGACTTTAACATTTCGCCCAAGACGATCTTCGACATATTGAGAAAAGACTCTGACATAAAAAGATCAATTTTATTATTCACGATTGTTTCCAATTGCTCTTTTATTGGAATATCGCAGGTGTACTGTAATTGATTCTCATAAACCCGATCCAGCAGTTCATCAATAAGGGCACTGTAAAGCTCGCCTTTTGTTGGAAAATACTTGTAGAGTGTCCGTTTGGAAACCTCTGCAGACTCAGCAATTTTATGCATAGACGCCGCATCCAAACCTTTTTTTAGGAACTCTTGAACCGCTGCCTGGTGAATCTGTGCCATTTTCTGATCTTTTACCGCCACGTAACCCCCTGTTTTTGTTTAGCTTTCAAAAAAGTAAACAGATTCGTTTACTTTTTCTTGATTTCCAACCACAAACCCATCAAAGTACACACCTGTGTTTACTTTAACAAAGAAGGCCTCAAAGGGACAGCGGGGAAAGCCAGGAGAGAAAGTCAGGTGAAATTGATGAAGGTATTTCTAGGAATTACTATTGCTGTAATAATTGGAGGAATAATGATGTTTGACTGGAATGAATTGGGTAAATCCCCAAGAGAAAATGATTTAACAAGAATAAAAGCATCAGCGAATTACAATCCGGAAAAAGGTCGATTTGTAAATCGTAAAACCCAACCAATTTCAGAAGTAAAAAAAAGGAACATCAATTGGAAAGTCATCAAAGAGTGGTTTACACCGGGTATAGACCGTGTTCCTGCCAACAAACTTCCTGAGTTAAAACCTGATTTAACCGCATTTTTAGAACCCAGCAAAGACCTTAAAACCATTTGGTTTGGCCATTCATCATTCCTAATGAATATGGGCGGAAATATCATTTTGGTGGACCCGGTATTTTCAGAAGCAGCCTCCCCCATAAAGTCATTCGTTAAACGATTTCAAAAACCCATTCTCGAGTTAGAAGAACTCCCAGAAATTAACTACATTTTAATATCTCATGATCATTACGACCATTTAGATATGAAAAGCATAAAATTCTTTATGGATAAAGATGTCACCTTTGTGACACCTTTAGGGGTAGGTAGTCACCTTAAAAAATGGGGAATACCTGAAAACAGAATAATAGAAAAAGATTGGTGGCAGACAGCCAATTTTGATTCCATTTCATTTACGGCAACACCTGCTCATCATTTCTCTGGGCGGAACGGACTTGATGCAAACGCAACACTTTGGGCATCATGGGTAATCAAGAACGATGATCATAATGTATATTTTAGTGGTGATTCTGGATACGACACTCACTTTAAAGACATTGGAACAAAATATGGCCCTTTTGACGTTGCCTTTATTGAATCCGGTCAATACAACGAAAATTGGCAAGATGTACATATGCTTCCGAGCGAAGGTGTTCAAGCATTTAAAGATTTAAAAGCAGAGAAATATTTCCCTATCCACTGGGGTATGTTCGAGCTGTCCCTACACACCTGGTATGACCCCATCAAGCAATTATACCAGTACTCAAAATCAGAGAGTTTCGAGTTGTTAGCACCAAAAATTGGGCAAATAGTGAATATCGATTACCCCGATACAAACGAGATCTGGTGGGAACAAAGTACTCTAACAGCATTAAAAAAAGAGCAGCCTGCCAAACGTTGTGCAAATTCGGATAAATCACATTGTCGGTTATTAACAAAAATATTGTAATGCTCATAAGTACTACGCCATTTTTCCGCTAAGGAACAATGGTGTAGTACTTATACTTACTTTATCGTCTCAAAGCTATACCGAATTAGCCAACGACAAAATAACCGCTTCTGAAGGTGGCAGCTTGCCTCGAAACACTCGATCGTAACTTGCTTGAATAGCCTCAGGCTCTTCGCCTCGTACCACGGTGATCCAACCATTATCAATGGCAGCAACAACAAACTTATTCAATGCAGCATCACCCATTTTTTCAAACACTTCTTTGCCAAATTCATCCACCAACGTTGCCATTACGCTGGGTGCAAAAAACATTTCCAGTTTAGGGTCAAGTTTATTGTCGACCCAATTGGCAACTGATTTTGGCGCCATCATTCCACTCACCATTTTTGCTAATCCTGACGGGCCAAAAGCAGTAAAGGTTGACGCTTTCGCATTGGAATGCGTTCCGCCTACGGCCAGTGTTTTTTTCAATTGTTTTTTATTTCGCTGGAAGATAGTTGCATCACCGGCCACGTCTATCATCACAAACTGAAATTCTTTATTTGAAGGCAGGTTTTGATCATAGGTCAATACATCGTCAAAGAGACCAGTAGACCGTACAAATTCTGCATTGGCTGCTGAGGTGTAACCGACCACTTTCTTAACCTTTCCACTGGTACGCGCTTCCTGCAGACATACCGCAGTGGCAAGTGAGAGCTTTGAAGAGGCTGAGGTAAGAACAACGCTATTACCCCCATAATAATCTTTCATCCTCAACAATTCATAAATAACGAAACCACTAAGCGCCCCAGGGGCTGCAACCATTGCCAGGTCGGGTTTACTACCTACCCCAGTAAACGGCGACGTCGGACCATCACTTACCCTTACGAAACGATTGTAGGCTTTGTTCAGCTTGTCCCGATTGCCTCCAATAGCAACCAAACCATCCGATGAACGCTTGGCTTTCATCTGTACTACATTCGTCATATGAAAAAAACCACGATAACGCTCACCAACGTTAAACTCAGGGTTCTCTGTCTCGACAATAGTACCAAGCCCCCAGGCAGGCACATTAACAAGATCCTTGTGATCTTCTAGAGGATAAACGTGGAAGAATTTAAGAAAAGGCGCCTCGCCCATCTGAGCGTAGAACATATTATTGGTACTGAGCCCAAACTTATCGACCGAAATACGAACCTCTCCTTTTTTTAAAGCGGGAAGTTCATCGCGAAGGACAACCGTTTCCTTCTTTCTCTTTCGTTTAGTAGCCACCATAATTCGTGAGGTCTTCGACATTATGTTCCTCCGAGTAATTCCAAATTGTATTTGTCTTTATATTAATATAGATAGAAAGTGTTTCGAGCTAAAACTAGATCAATGTAGATACGGACAAACCACTATCTGTTCGACTGATCATCTCCTTCATTTTGAGAAAAAGAGAAAGTTTTTAGTTTCTGCCATTATTATCCCTTGTAATCCCAACCAATAAAGCACCGAACACCAAATGAATGTCACCACTGAAATTTCCAGTAGGATATCACGCCGCCTGTCCTTCAAACGCCTCGCAACAAAAGCATAGGTTGGAATCCCAAAAAGTACCGGTGATAACAGCGCAGCTCCCCACTTTCCGTACCGTCTCCAGAATCGCAAAATTCGACGCAAATTCTTATCAAAACCCTTTACCTCAGTTTTACGGCGCGTAAAAATCCAATCGCTTGTAAATAAAACACCCAGGGTTGAGATTAACGCAGCCCCAACATTGTAGGTCAACATCTCCCAATAACTAAAATCGAGACCTGCAGCCATCAATGGTCCGATATACGTTTTCCATAAGCTGAAGAAAAACATAGCCAACGCTTGTAGAAGATAAGCGTCATCCATTAGATAGGTCGCTCCAAGATGCGACGGAATCCGAAATTTTCGATGATTTTTTCATAAAATGAATCTGCTAAATTACTTTCTATCCAACAAGTGAATACTTTCATCCGCCAAACCTGTTCCCGCTTTTGCGTAAAAGTTAAATACCACATCGATGCCCGCCTCAAGTAGCGTTTTTTCCTCATCACGATATCGGGCTATACCTGCAATTTTCCCCTTATAACCCGCATGTTGGATCTGCTTTATCACTTCTAAAGCATCTAAATAATTAGGCATGGAAAGCATGATCAAATTAATTGTATCTAGCTGAATATGTGACCAGAAATTGGGATCCTCAGCGTCCGCCGCGATAACGTTTCGTCCTGTATCACAATGTAAAGCAACACGTCCTCTGTCGACATCTACACCACACACTTCATGCTTTAAGCTTTCTTGCATCGAATCATAAGCACCGGTTCCCACCCGCCCCATACCGAGAACCAGTACACTGGCTCCTTTAGGTTGAGAAAAGTTATCTTCAGGTAAACGCTCAAGCCTTTCGAAACGCTCAATATAATTGCTCCAACGAGCGTAGAGCCCATGGGCTTTAATATTAATAATACTTGAAAAGATAAATGACAGAGAAACCGTCAATGCCATAATCACAAGCCACTCTTTTGACAGAAACCCGTGCGTTACACTCACAGAGCACACAATTAAACCAAATTCACTGTAGTTTGCCAGATTAAGCGCAGTTAGAAATGCTGTCCGGCCACGTACCTTAAGACTCGTTAACAAAACAAATAGCAACCCTGCTTTAATTGGTAGCGCTATTGCCATAATTAGTGCTACCCCCAACATTTCCAATGTTGGCAGCGCAGTAAAACCAATTGAAAGAAAAAAACCAATTAGAAATATATCTTTAAAACTCAATAAAGATTTTGCAAGTTCGACGGCTTTACCGTGACCACTCAACAACGCTGCAATCACCAATGCTCCAAGGTGAGCTTCTAATCCAACCACTTTGAATAGTTCTGCACCACTAAACGCCAAGAAAAACCCAGCCAATAACAAAACCTCTCCGTGACCACTTCGTTCAAGTAATTTAAAAAACAGAGGTCTAAGTAAAGGTAATAAAAATAGAGATAATGCCCACCAGGAGGGTGATTCTCCCGTAGCGAACGTAACAAAGATAACAGCAATAATGTCTTGGATAATTAAAATGGCAATTGCAATTTGCCCATGGCGAGCCTTAACCTCCCCTTTCTCTTCAAGCACCTGCACAGCACAAACCGTGCTACTAAAGCTCACTGCAAAACCAATTAATGCAGCGGTTTGCAAATCTAACCCTGAAAAGTAGGCTAAACCGAGGGAGGCAAATATCAGGCAGCTAAGCATTGTCAGTAGAACAACAACACTCATCTGGCCAGCCGCACCAACCCAAACTTCGATTTTAAACAAGCTTCTAATATTCAACTTTAGGCCGATGGTGAATAGCAGTAGCGTCACACCCAAATCAGCCAAGGTTTCTAACAGCTCATCAGGTTCAAAACCAAGCGCATGCAATCCAAAACCTGCGGCAAGGTAACCAACAAGTGGTGGTAAATTTATTTGTTTCACTAGAAAACCGCAAACAAAGGCGACGGCAACCCAAATGTAATCCATGTATACGTTCAATACCTTTACGTTTATGCAAAACCATTACTGGTGAATTCGATAGTATATAACACACGCTGCTGGTGCCAACACCCATAACTGCTGATGTATGTCACTATACATCCACGACGTTTTCGACGATGCCTCTGCTATTTCTTCTTCCTATATTCACTGGGGGTTAATCCACTCCAATGTTTAAAGGCTTTATTGAAGTTGCTGCCATCAGCATACCCCAACATATCAGCAATCTGCTCAATAGAATATTGCGTTGTGGCTAACAAATAATTTGCCTTATGAAATTGCACAGACTCTCGTAATTGCAGATAAGTTGCTCCCACATTTTTTAACTTTCGTTTTAAGCTACTCGATGAAAGGTGTAAATCATCAGCCATTTTTTGCAAAGGCGGTAATTTTCCCGAGTGATCACGTAATTTGTTGCGCACAATGAGAGCAATATCAACCACGGGATCTAGCAGCATCATTTCTTTTTCCACTTGTTCCATCGCAGAATTAAAAACCTGTTGATCGGTAGTCACTAGCGGGCGATAAAAATACTCTTTAGGACATACCAATTGATTAACTGGTTGATCGTATGTGATCGTTAACCCCGGCGGTAGAATATTGCTAGGAATATCCCCATTGGCAGCACTGGTTAGTTGGATTTCGTTGGCGACATGTTCTCGCAATGTACCGGTCAAATAGCGACCTAAATACTCAACATTAAACAGTAACGTTAAACATTGGAAGCGTTCAACATCAGGCCCCAACTCATGCCGTTCAAGGGAGAAAATGATAGAAATGATATCCTGGCTTTCGATACGTTCAAATCGTTGACCGCCCCCAGATCGAGTATCAATGTATTTGCTAAGCAATTTTGATGTTTCAAACAGGTTTTTTGCAGATTGGAAGGCATAACCTAGCGCCCCATGACGCAACATAGTCATCCGCTTTGCGTATTGAATAGGCAGAGTGGAGTCATCAACGGTATCGATAAGATTCTTCACCGCCTGGCTAAAGGAGCGATGGCCAATACGAACCCCCTGCTGAATCAAGGCATCTAACGGAACACCTGTATCTTTCAGGATGGCTTGCGGGGAAATCCCGTATTCAATCGCAAGCTCTTGAAATACAAACAAATATTCCATCGCCATACCATATTGCCCGTCTCCCAGAATAATATGTTCATCTATCATGGTCTGATTTCACCGGTAACTCGGTCCCAACTCACCTAAAACTCCTTAGTCAATCGTGTGATAGTGATGCTACCACAAACGTTGCTTAGTTTAGACCTGCAATAACAGTTTAGGAGTCCCGTCGTCATGCCAACAACGAAGACAACAACCATTACAAAACCCGAAATACGTGCTCGTAAAATGAAGTTCAATTTTGAAGATATTGACAATGCCAATTTCTGGGACGGCAATTCTATTGTTTCCTCCTACTTTGCAGCGATGTCTGCCACCTTCCCACCGGGCGAAAAAGAGTTTATTGAATCGGTAAGGCTGTTCAAAGATCGCATTACCGATTCAGCATTACAAAAAGAGATAAAAGATTTTATTGGGCAAGAAGGCCACCATAGCTTTCAACATCGCCAACTCAACAAGGCTTTTGATGCTCAGGGATGGGACACCGGAAAGATTGAGGAAAAGCTACGTAGGAAGATTGCTTGGTTAAACCAATACATCAGCCCTGAAAGCCGCCTCGCCCGTACAGTGTGTTTTGAACATATCACGGCAATCATGTCTGAGTTTATGCTTAGCAATCAGGAAATCCTTGATGATTTACCCGAGTCACTAAAGTCACTGTTCCTTTGGCATACCGTTGAAGAGATCGAACATAAATCCGTTGCATTTGATGTGTACGAAACACTAGTCGCTGACAGGAACCATCTACGCCGCCATATGGCTCTTGTCACCATCGATTTTAGCCTTACCATGCTGTATTACCAAATCATGGCCCATGTATGGGCGCGCTCATTACCAAGCTGGTCGGATGTAAAAGGCGCATGGTCATTCTTTTTTGGTAAAAAAGGCATGATTAGAAATATGAGCAAACCTTATCTAAGTTTTTATAAGAAAGATTTTCATCCATGGGACGAGGATAACACTGAACTGGTTGCTGCGTGGAAAGCGTCCAAATATGCGAACGATGAAGTGGTAAAGAAAACGACAACAGAAAATGCCGCAAATGATATTGAAGGGGACCTTTCTGCAGTTTCTTAACCGTTATGAAGCCATTCTTACGCAATAGAAAAAGGGATTATTGCTACCAATAATCCCTTTTTCTATTGCGTAAGACGTATATTACTCCACGTTACCTATGGTCGATTTAAACTCCAATCATAGGTGTTATCAATATCACCTTTATACGCTTGTAACCGCTTCGCTAACGCTGGTTGCGCGAAGCTCACCAAATGCGATAGAAGATGGCTATCAGTTGAACCAAAATCAACTTTATACCAATGATATATGCTGGAAACAATCAGCTGATCACCATCAAACGTTACCCCCCTTGAATGGTTCACATAATCATGCGCGGCTTTGTTAAGTTGCTCCTCGGTATTGTTTGCAGTAAACGCTTTCGCACTTAAGTTAGGGCATCCAAAACTGGCGCAATTTACTGCATAGTGAATCCGGCTATCTTTGTAAATTGGGCGCAAAATTCCATGTTCAATGTTATTAAGCGTTAACTCCTTCCCATGTAGTTTAGTCACCGTATCATCCCAGGGACCAAATTTAAAAAAGCTTTCCCCTAGATCAGTAATGGTGCTAACAGGGTAATTTTTTACGATTAAATCAACAGTCAGTGCATTGTAGAGGTTAATCCAATACGCTTTTTGTTCGACTCGAGAATAATCAGCGGGATTCAATGATGTCATCGCATTGATATACGTCGCCAACGGGGCCTTTCCTTCTTTAACAATCTTGGCGTAATCAACACGATTAACACCACTCTTGTGATTACTGTCTACATACTTATCAAGAATCGTTTGCCATCCACTATGATCAATGGACTTTTGACTATTCTCATCATGGGTATCCCAAAAAGGTATCAAAGTTGCATCTGGAGCCGCAACCACCTGGCTGGAAAAGCCTGTAACCATCACAACAAATACACTCAGCACAAAGCGCTGAATGGTGAGAATATTGCTACTGTTCTTCAATAGAGTGTTCAATCGGTTCTTCATTTTCTAATTCCTAGTATCCTTAATGAGGTAGCTTTAGTGTTCGTGGTGACATGCGCTGCTGAAGCCACAAAATAAATATCTTACCAAGTATGCCTTTTGCCGCACCGTACGTTCCCGCAAACGTCCCGCTTATCTTTGACACCCCGATACGTCTTCGTGTATCCACAGCGTACTCTTCTATACGGAACCCATGCTGTGCGGCTTTCACCTGCATTTCTACCGTCCAACCAAATTGTCTGTCCTGCATGTTAATTTTATCTAAGGCCCTCGCGTCGATGGCTCGAAATGGCCCCAAATCAGTAACAGGTACTCCCCATAATACACGTATAAGAAAACTTGCTAACGCATTACCCAGTATTTGCGGTGGTGTTAATGCCCCCTTTTCTTGTTTACCCAAAGTTCGGGACCCAATCGCTAAGTCAGCACCATTGGCAATAGCCCCAATAAGAGCGGTTGCCTGATCCGCATAAAAAGAATGATCACCATCCACAAACAATATAATGTCTGTCGGTGGTAACTTTTGAAGCGCGGTGAGACAAGCAATACCGTACCCCGGGATGGGTTGCGATACAACGGTTGCACCCTCTGCCTCCGCACACAATACCGTATTATCCGTTGAACCGTTGTCACACACCATAATGCAATCAATTAAAGGGGTTACTCCGTCTTCCCCCAGCAGGTTTCGAAGATCTTTGACCACCAATCCAATGGCATCTTGCTCGTTTTGAGCAGGAATCACCACGGAGATATGTTTACTTTTTAGCATAAGTTATACTCACCTCTCATTGGATTGATGGTTAATCGATTAGTTCATTTGTAGAGCTACTAATAGCATAGCCCTTATCATTACGGCGCCAACTGTGAAACTTCTCCGCCCAACGCAGCAAGCCTTCAGGGGCATTGGCTCTTTTCCAATTACCCGCAGCAAACTTATTGGCCTCAGAGAGTGTAGGGTAGATATGAATAGTACCGAGTATCTTATTAAGTCCAAACCCTTGTTTCATGGCCTGTACAAATTCGGTGAGCAACTCAGCACCATGATGTCCCACAATAGTCACACCTAATATTTTATCTGACTTGCCAGCAGTAAGAACACGCACAAAACCGTGATCTTCGCTATCGGCGATAGCCCGATCAAGATCATCCAAGCCATATTCTGTTATTTGATAATCCACCCCTTTTGCGATCGCTTCTTGTTCATTAAGGCCTACCCGCGCAACTTCCGGATCAACAAAGGTTGCCCATGGAATGACACGATAGTCCACCTTGAACTTTCGGAACATGCCAAACAGACTGTTAACTGTCGCGTACCAAGCTTGATGAGAAGCCGTATGTGTGAATTGGTAGGGGCCAGCGACATCACCACAGGCATAAATATTGGGGATAGAGGTTTGTAAATAATCATTCACCGAAATAGTTCCTCGCTCTGAAAGCTCGACACCAATATCTTCTAAACCCAAGTTCTGGGTATTGGCCGCTCGACCAACGGCAACCAAGATTTCATCAAATGCAAACTCCACCCATTGTTCGTTGTGTCGACACATTAGCGTTTTAACCCCATTGCGAACCTCAACCTTAACCGCTTGGTGCGATGTACAAATATTCACCCCATCGTCCCCGAGTCGTTTTTGAACAAACGTTGATACCTTCTCATCTTCTCGAATCATCAATCGTGGTGCTTGCTCAATTTGTATCACTTCAGATCCCAAGCGAGCAAATGCCTGACTTAATTCACAACCAATAGGGCCTCCCCCTAACACAATCAATCGCTTCGGTTGGTGCCGTATATTCCACAAATTATCAGAGGTTAGGTAACCAACATCCTGCAATCCCTCTATGGGCGGTACAAACGGGCGCGCGCCGGTGGCAATGATGATATTACGGGTAGTAATTTTCTCTCCATTCACCTCAACACAATAGGGCGATAAAATCTTTGCTTCACCTTGAATACAATCCACGCCAAGTTCCGTAAAACGCTCAATAGAATCATGAGGTTCTATTTGTTTGATGACGTTTTGAACCCTATCCATCACATTACTAAATTCAACCGTTGGATTCACCTCACCCAAACCAAACTCCTTAGATCGCTTGAGGTATGACGCAACTTTAGCGGAGCGAATAAGGGCTTTACTGGGTACACAACCGGTATTTAAACAATCACCGCCCATCTTATGCTTTTCTATTAAGATCACTTTTGACTTTACCGCAGCCCCGATAAGCCCGCTCACGAGACCTGCAGAGCCACCACCGATAACAATCACATTACTGTCAAAGGATTTTGGCTTTTTGAACTGACGTGTTTTTCGATGATTTTGTAACGTAGAAAGCAGTTTTTTTGCTATTAGCGGAAATACCCCTAGTAAACAAAACGACAATAAAATAGGTGCTGATAAAATACCGGACAAATCATCCAGTTTCGCAAGTTGGGTACCCGCATTCACATAAACCAAGGTTCCTGCCAACATACCTATTTGACTGACGGCATAAAAGGTTCGCCCCTTAATTGTCGTAAGTCCCATTAATATATTAACCATAAAAAACGGCATTATTGGTACTACTCGTAAGGTGAACAGATAAAATCCACCCTCTTTTTCAAACCCTTCGTTAAAGGTTGTTAGCTGTTTAGAAAAACGTTTTTGTACACTCTCACGAAGTAGGTAGCGGGTAATAAGAAATGATAACGTCGCGCCAATCGTGCTCGCAAATGACACAATAACCGTGCCCCATGCCAAACCAAATAAAGCACCTGCAAAAATAGTTAATAAAGCCGCCCCCGGGAACGACAATGCGGTTGCCACAACATAACCAACAAAGAACACCGCCACAGCGATAAATGGAGAGTGGCCAACGAATTCTTGCGCAGAAGCCTGTTGTGCTTTTAGCTCTGCCAAATTTAGATATTGATGAAGATCAAATTGGAAAAATAGTAATGTCACCAGTGCAACACCACCGACAAGTAATAATTTGCTTAAATTCATTGTTTTTCTGCTCCCGAGAATTGTCCGCTAACACAGAGTGTTAGCGGACAGAAGAACGACAACTGTTAATTAGAATGTGTAACCAACAGATATCGCGGATATTTCGCTTTTTGCGGTATTTCTACCACCAATAACTTCACCATAAGATGCAGTTACATTAATGCGGCTTTGAAATTCGTACGTCAGGCCAAAATCAACCACGCGTACATCTTCTGCAACCTCGGTGAAGTCCCCGGTAAAACCCTGACCACCGATATCCAAATCACCACTGGCAGAAACCTGGTGGTATCCCAGGCTGGCACTGAATTGATCATTAACTTGGGCATAAGCGTTAATGTTCACAAATATATCGTCATCAACACCCGAATCACGGTATCGATAACCCACTTCACTAGAAGCCGCGAATACATTATTAAAAACTTTACCCACTATGATTGACGTTTCTGCCCCCGATGCGCCATCACCAATGGAAGGTAGTTCTCCTTCGCTATAAGCCCCTGCAATATTGACAGCCCCTCTAACGGCGACACTGGGCAACCAAGAATCAGCTAGAAACTCATCACGCAATCTCCACGTTAAGCCAACACTGCTGTCCGTGCTTCCTGAATCAGCATTGGAATCAAGAAATTCTGATTCAGCATAACCAAGCTTAATATCAACAACGATATCATCGGAAACCACATGACCGATGCTAAGCCATTGTGTTCGTAGCTTAAGGTCATCTGGCAAATCGCCATCTTCACTGCCAACATACAACTCATCTGCTGATTGAAGTACATTACTTATGTTTACCGATGTACTGCCAGGTGTTCCTATCCAAGGTGATCCGTCTGCCATTACCGCACCCGAGGCGAATAATGCCAAACTTCCAATTATTAGTTTTTTCATTGTGGTCTCATTAAAATGTAGAAAGTAGCTACAGAAAGTAACTCTTGAAAATAACTATAGAAAATAGCGCTGGCTAGATGTCAAAACGTTTGTTGAGGTAAAATGCCACGGCCTTTCTTTCTCGGTGACTCAGTTCTTGAATTTCTGTCGCATTATTTTTGACCTTATCCACAATGTTCATTGCACTTTTTTTATCAACTGAACCCATTGCTAAAGAACAGCCATTACAGTTAATTTTTTTATGGAAGATGATTTTTCCATAGTTATATGGGTCCTGTATGCCTGATCCACCACGAGCACCAAATGATCCAGAAGCCATACTTGCAGTACTGACTGCAACAAGACTTGCCGCGATAAACGCGGTGCTGAGTTTTCGATATTTCATAGGATTAATTCCAAGTTAGTAGGGAGTATCTACGCCAGATAGAAACGTCTAACGTACTGACTAAGTATCCTAGACAGGCTTATTCACAAATAAGTAACGTATTTATAACAATTCTATAAACAATGAGACTTTTGAAATTCTTCTCTGGAGTTCATGAACTTTTATGCGGTATAACGTTCCTATGCCTTTGAAAGACACTCTGGATAAAAAATCGAATGATAGGTAGCAACTCAAAACACGACGGCCCTTTACATCAAGCGGGCGCTGCTTCTCTATTTATCTATTTAATCTTGGCTTGGTGCTCCCATAACACCCAGCTAATGACGTTATCGTTATTTTTCTCAACGATGGTAGGTGCTGGCTGCTTATTGGGTGCAACATTCTATCGATATCGCCAACGTAACCTATCCCCATCTCTTTTCAGCATCATGCTGTGGGCGACTGCATTTCGTATCATTGGTATCTATGGTTTACCCATTTTTGAAGATGATTTTTACCGATATTTATGGGATGGATTTCAATTCTGGTCGACTGGAGACCCATACTCACTAGCGCCTAGCGCGTTTTTCACTGACAACAGCGTCCCCATCACATTTCAAAAACTATTGGATGGCATCAATTACCCTGATATCCCCACAATATATGCGCCTACACTTCAATACAGCTTTTTATTGGGGCACTGGATAACGCCAGGAGATGTATTGGGTCTCAAACTAATCTATGTGCTTACTGATCTAATATTGATCTATGTGCTCGACAGAATCAGCCCGTATCGGTTATTGGTTCTTCTCTATGCGTGGAACCCTTTAGTCATTAAAGAGATCGCATTCACGGCACACCCCGATGGATTCGGCGTATTTTTCTTAGTCACTGCCTATTTTTTCTCCCTGCGAAATCAGGCGATTGCCACCATGGTTTTTCTAGCCATCGGCATTTGCGCAAAACCATTTGCGTGGTTTATTGCGCCTTTTATTATTTTTCACCTACCCCTACGTTATATATCGGTATTAATTGGTACCGTTGCATTACTTTACCTACCCTTTGTTCTACATTCGACAGAGGTATTAACAGGGCTGCTAGCGTTTGGACGAGATTGGCAGTTTAACGCCGCTATCTTTTCTCTTTTGGCTTTATTCGCTCCGGTAAAAATAGCGAAACTGTTAAGCGTCGGTTTATTTATCGGTGTGTACCTTACCTATTTTCTGCAATTTGTTCGGCAAAGAGATAAAACCATTCGATTTGATTGGATCTTGGCGGGGTTACTATTTTGCTCACCCGTGATTAACCCCTGGTACTGGTTATGGGTGCTCCCCTTTGGAGTGTTATTCCCCAGCAGGTGGATTTGGATCAGTTCGTTTGCACTACTACTGTCTTATGTCTGCGGCATCAACACCAACAACCCAAACCTCGCGCCTTATCAGCTTGAATGGTGGGTTGCTGGTGTTGAATATGGCATTATCGTGCTCGCTATTGTTTGGGATTCAATGACAAAGAAACCTATGCTGCCGGAAGAACCGCTGCGTCAATAAGATCTATCGGTTGTGGAGGGATATTATGCCCTGCAACAAAGTCCTTAATGATTGAGAACACTTCTTTCTCATGGCTAAGGTGAGGGTTATGAGCAGAACCTTCAATCGTTATCACTTGTATATTTGGGTTGTCCGATAGCTGTTCGATCAGTGGGTCATTACTACCGTTTATTATAAGCGTTGGGACATCAATATTATCGAGCTTAACCTGCAACGCTTGTCGATGGTTTGTCTTGCTTGCCAGTTTAAGTGTACGCATAATCGACGCGAAAACGCCTGGCCGGCGAGTATTCGTGAACGCGCTATCAATGTGGGTTGCGCTTTTCAGGTCACCAACAACTTGCTGAGAAAACTGTGACTTGTTTAATACCAATTTTAATAAAGAACCAATAAACGGTATATGTGCAATAAATCCAGCTTTGCTTTGCAAAAAATAAGGTGATATCAATACAAGCTTATTCACCCGCTCTGGGTACCTCGATGCGTAATCTATCGCAAACCCTGCACCTATAGAGTGCGTGATTAAGTCTGGACGTTTCTCTTGCTTGTTCAGCAATGCATTCATCCAGCTAATACGGGATTGATAGGAACCTTTACTCCGGCTTACGTTGGGTATATCAGCCGCCATCGAACCACCTTTTAGCTGACCTTTCAACGTGTTCCATACATTGCTATTAAACGGCATACCGTGGAGAAAAACACTATCTACGTTATCGCGTTGGCCGCTAATAAATGTTTGTGTATTCGCGATTCTATAAAATTTACCTACATCTTTCGTCGCGGAGTTTTGAGGGCTAGTCGTGATATTTTGGCCAAAGTTGGTTTGAACAAGATAATCAACCATATTCAAAATCGCTTGGCGAATATCGGGTTTGCTAAGTTTAAGTTTTTGTGCGATTTGTTGAGCAGGTAATGTATCAAATTGATAGGGCTGTACAAAATCAAGGGTTTCAGCGCTGGAACCGAGAAAACGTTCTAATCCAAGATTTAACGACAATTGAACTAATTTTTTAGGAACAAATCGAGTAGGCGCTTTATTACCCATGTGCTGGGAAATCATTGTGATCATTTCGGCGAAAGTGGGTGTTTCATCATCAAGCACCACATAGTTTTTATCAATCGTTTCCGGTAGCTGTAAAATACCGGTAATAAAACTCACCAAGTAATCGACAGTAACGAGCGGAATCCAATCATTTTTTGTGCCAGGAATAACGGGCAAGGTATTGTTCCAAATACTGTTGACCAACATCGGAATGCCATGGGGTTGATCAATCTCACCGGTTTGAGAATTACCAATGGTACTCGATAGCAAAATCCCTGTAAGCGGTATGTTATTCTCGTTGGCCAAAGTCTGCATCAGGAAATGTGATTCGAATTTTGCGGCTTCATATCCTCCGTACTTTTTATATAAGCGATTAGCTTGCTGTTCACTAAGTTTTTGGGTGGCATCTTGCTTTTCGGGATCCAACCCTAAAAAATTCCATACAGGTGCTGCGGCCACCATATATCCCGATAAATGTACCAATTGCTTCAGTTTAGGTAAGCGTTTCGCTAGATTAATTAATTCATGACTACCGTCTACCGTCACTTGTCGAGCGTGCTCCCGAGTAAGCCCCCAATCGAAAGCAGCACCCATATGATAAATCACCTCGGTATCTGCTAGTTGTTCCTGGTCCTCATTTGATAGCCCTAGACTGGCTTTACTGAGGTCTCCGTCCAACAAATCGATGACTTCTTTGTTACCCCCATGAGCATGAATCCAATTGTGATATTCCATTTCTCTTTGCTGCGCGTTACGGGTAAGAACTTTTATTCGGTGCCCTTGCTTAGAGAGTCGTGCAACGGTCCAGCGACCGATCAAACCTGTTCCACCAGTAACGAAAATATTCATAGTATTCAGGATGTTAGCCTATACCTTATTAGAACTCATTGCCCTTATTAACCTGTGATGCGGGGAATACATCAATCCGTTCGCCCTGCAGCACCTCGATTTATGTAAATTGTATTTATTTATTTGATATAGGTATAATATTTATAAAGTATAGTAACTATAGGATATGACTATGGATCTGAAGTCTCTCAATTACTTCGTTGCTGCATATGAGGAGGGCAACATTACGGCAGCCGCCAAACGCTGTCATATCTCTCAGCCGTCCATCTCCGCAGCGATATCGGGCTTGGAAAATAGTTTGGATATCATGGCCTTCAGTCGACACAAGAAAGGGGTGACTCCGACCGCCGCCGGCGAGCGACTTTATTTGGCCTCTCGACGATTGCTTAGTGATGCTGCTGCATTAAAAGCGATGTTCAAACCTGAGAAAAAAGTGCAGAAACTGACCCTAGGCTTGATGACTGCGCTAGACGTAAATCGGATGGTCGCTCTTCTCAAACCTATTATTGAGGAGTTTGAGGATTTGGAACTTCACCTTTCAAAAGAGAGTGACGGGTGTGATGCAAGAATAGTGTGCCATCAGTTTAAAAGAACTAACGAAGAGTTTATCCCCTTATGGAAAGAGCGTTTTGTTTTAGCATTACCAGAGGGGCACCCTTTGTCCTTAAAAGAGGAACTTTTTATTACTGACTTAGAAAACGTTCCACTGGTAGCAAGGGACTATTGCGGAAATGAGTTGTTCGATGGTGCGAAAGCAATAGGGTTAAAACTCAATATTGTTGCTACAGCGTTTTCTGAGGAATGGGCCGTTGCGCTAGTATCGGCAGGTTTAGGTGTTTCAATTTTACCGGAGGGGTATATTTCTGCTGAACAAAAAATAGTGTCGCGCCGTTTTTCCAATATGGATATCACTCGACAAGTTGGGATAGCTTACGAATCAAAAAAGAAAATCCCAGAAGCGTTAAAGATGATTCTAAACTCTGAAGCACTACGCGCAACTCAACATCCTCAGAAAAAAACATCCTAAGAAAAAAAGTAAAGTCATTGTAAATAAATACCCACATCACCACAGGCAACCAAAACCTCGCGCTTTATCAGCTCGAGTTGTGGGTTACCAGTGGTGAATATGGCGTTATTGCAGCTTCACACTACTCTTCCAAAACCACCTGTTTAATCCAGCGTTTCATCGCCACATTCACCTCTGGACGAATAAAACTCACGTGAGCCATCAATCCTCGTAGCCCTCCTTTAATGTTAAACAGTGGATTCACCTGCATAACACCGTAGCCATCACTAAAATCATCCTGCTTGTCTACACCTGGAATAGCAAACAGCTCTTTACCCACAAGAGGGAGTTGTGCTATTTCTGCCATAGCAATAGTACTTAGATTGGGAACCACATGATCATCTAAACCCGCTGCGATCACAACAGGCTTAGCCGTTGAGCTAGCAGGTGGATTTCTAAAATAATGAACAAAGTTGATCGCATCACCATAATCAACTTCATGTTGCATCGCTGATTTTAATATCATCGCTTCTGCACCATTCGCAGCAGCAGGTTCTAATTTACTAAACACACCGTCCCACAATTGAGAGTTAGATAATATATTGGTAATGCCCACACCTGTTACGTGTAAGAAAGCACCTTTTAGATCGGGCGCAAGAGATACAAACGTTGAACCCAATACACCGCCTAATGAAGTACCTTGGTAGAAAATACGACTTGTATCAATTTCTGGAATACCATCCCCTGTAGATGACCGACCAGCACCAAATAAATTCCACATCCGTTTGGGTAAAACATCAAGAGTGGACATGCTGGTTTTCACCGCTTTTAATAGCGACATAAAATCAACGGAAGATTGAATCATCATCCCCACTTGCATCGGCACATACTCGGTATGTAAACGGCTCATGACATAGCCGCCATCCTCTATTATGCGTGTACCGTGATTGGGGTGATCTATCGACACGGTAGCAATTCCGAGTGATGCATTGGTGAGGGAGACCAAAATATCCGACTCTTTCAAAATTGTTAAGCCATGTCCGTAGATTGCAATAGGTACCTGTTTTCGTTTCGCTACTCGAGGTAGCGTTAAACGAAACCGAATCCAGTGACCTTTGGATTTAGTGAGGTCATACGCCATACCACCATCTTCATTTCGAAAATCATGAACATATACATCACCGGTAATTGTTGCACCAATCCAACCAAACCACGGATATCTAATATCACTGCTGTCCCACAGTTTGACATAAAAAAGGCCTAATTCTCGATAAGTGTTACAATGCAAGTGCGAACAAACAACGTAATACAAAAGGAAAATTAGGCCTTGGCACATAATA
>MAAB01029232.1_pt1 | contig 46417 bp, 42 predicted proteins | sample 1115991 | NCBI WGS metagenome assembly MAAB01 (sample SAMN04961124, study PRJNA320927) | seawater metagenome | isolation source: sample BD02T18 sea water enriched with oil for 18 days | place: USA:Gulf of Mexico | collected 2013-07-27 | reverse complement strand
CCATCTTTATCTAACGTCTCTTTTAAATAGTAATGGCATGTTGATGTTTCAGTGGCACCTGACTTACTTACATAATACCTCATAGATGAGTCACTATTTAACGTTGTTATTGAATTAGTTAATCTAGGTGGTTGTTGAAGTATATTGTTCCATACTTCAATACAGTTAAGCGCATCAAATCCACCTCCTAAGCCAGCACCATCAGTTAAGCCAGTAACATAACCCGGACGAACATCATCAGTTTCCGTTGTTAGAATTAAAGTCGAACCATCATAATTAACTTCATTTTGATTGCTACCATTTTGTGGGCGGCCTTCAGCTTCCCACTGCGCTCTGGCTAAGGAAACACCGGTAGCGAAACCACCGGCCATGCCTTCAATGTTGGCTTGCTTTGCTTGGTCAGTTAAATCTAAAAACTTAGGAATAGCCGTTACCGCTAAAAAGCCTAAGATAACAACAACAATCACGAGCTCAATCAAGGTAAAACCTGAAGATTTTTTCAAATTTATTTCATTACTTATACTAATCATACCAACCTCACCGCCATCTCTTATGGATTTAATTGTAACAGTGATTTATTTACTAAGTCACTTATTTAACGCTATTAATTACACTCTAAATCAAAATAAACACTTAAAAATGTTAATTCTACTTAATTACGTTACTTACTTTGCCTTTAGCGCGATTATATTGAAAATAACTACCATCCAATATTACATAACGACATTCGCTTTTTTCAGGGCTTCCTCGTTCGCTTTGGGACTTACTCTTATATTTTCCATTAGTAGTATGCACCTCTATAGCACTAACCGGAAACGTCATTTCACTTATGGGTATTTCCATCACTAACTGCCAAATAGCTTCACAGGATAATTGCCTTTGGTTCACATCTATCCAACCAGCCTTGTTAACAGGTACCGCTTGTTTTTGTGCACTATTCAAAGAGGCAAGATAAACAACACTAGGCTGTTTATCCATCATCCACTGTGCATGTACCGTGTTCACTTTAGTATTAAAGCTTTGTGCTACGGTGGTAAAACCTGCTTGCGTAAACTGTGATTCATTCTTAATAAAAAAATTTATGCAAATAGCCATCATTACGCCTACTAGCGCAACGATCACAACAAACTCGGCGAGTGATTTTTCTTTTTTTTCGCTATTTGATGACATCTAATATGCCTTTTATAAATTAAGTTTTAAAAACTTCCCCCTTCGACAAGCTCAGGGCAAACGGCGACTACCGCCCATCCTGAGCGTGAGGCACGAACAATCGAAGGGCGACAAGCTTCCTTCGACAAGCTCAGGACAAACGGCGGATACCGCTCACCCTGAGCGTGAGGCACGAACAATCGAAGGACGACAAGCTTCCTTCGACAAGCTCAGGACAAACGGCGGATACCGCTCACCCTGAGCGTGAGGCACGAACAGTCGAAGGGCGACAAGCTTCCTTCGACAAGCTCAGGACAAACGGCGGATACCGCTCACCCTGAGCGTGAAGCACGAACAGTCGAAGGACGACAAGCTTCCTCGACAAGCTCAGGACAAACGGCGGTTACCGCTCACCCTGAGCGTGAGGCACGAACAGTCGAAGGGCGTCACTCGAAACATCCCTTGCTCGAGACTTTCTTTGCTCGTTACTTCTCTGTTTATTTACCCTGCATAGCTGATGCCATATCCCACATTGGCGTAAATATACCCAACGCAAGCACTAACACCATTGCCGCAACTACAACTAACAATAGTGGTTCTATTCTGGCTGTAAGGGTACTTAAATCGTAATCAACTTCTCGTTCATAATAATCGCCCACTTCCTTAAGAAGCTCATCTACGCGACCTGTTTCCTCACCAACAGCTATCATTTGTAAAACCAGTGGCGTAAATAAAGTACTAGCGATAGCTGAACGTAGTAAGCTCTCACCACTTTCAATCGCCAATCTCATGGCAATAATTTTTTCTTGCATAAAACTATTATCAACAGCATCCGCAACAAGGGTTAATCCTGTTGTCATGGGAATACCTGACTTTAAGATGATACCGAAACTGTGCGAAAACCTTGCAAGAATAGAACGTTCAATAATACTGCCAATTATAGGCAGCTTTATTTTTCGTTTATCCCACTGGTAACGCCCTTTTTCTGTTTTTAATGATTGTTGAGTAGCAAAATAAGCCGCTATACAAGCAGCAAACATATAAGGCCAATAATTTAAAAAGAAGCTTGAACTCGTCATTAAAAATTTGGTGGCTAAAGGTAAATCTGCACCTAATTTTGAAAACATGTTAGCAAAAGTAGGTATGACAAAAATATTTAAAATAACTAATGCTGCAGCAAGAGCAATTAATACCATTGTAGGATAACGCAAAGCTGTTTTAATACGTTTCCGCGTTGCTTGCTCTCGCTCTAGATAGGTTGTTAATTTTAAAAAAGACTCTTCTAGCTGACCTGTATTTTCGCCAACATGAATTAAAGAAACAAACAAATTACCAAAAATTTTAGGGTGTTGGTTTAACGCTGAAGAAAGAGTGTAACCACCTTCTAACTGACTACCAATGTTAATTAATACCTTTTTTAAGGTTATTGACGTACTTGCGTCGGCCATGCCATTTATTGCGCGTAAAATAGGAACACCAGAACGCATTAACGCATACATTTGTCTAGAAAAAATAATTAATTCATCTAAGGAAACATTATTAAAACCAAAAATTTCGCTAACGTCTTTACTGGCAAGGCTTTCAGTTTGATTTTTTGCTATAGCTGCAATAGATATCGGTGTAATACTTTTGCGCAGTAATTGCTCAGCTACAGCAGAGGTATTATTCGCTTCCATGGTGCCTTTGACTTGGCTACCGCTATTATTACGACCCGTATATTTAAATGATGCCATATTTAATTCTTATGCCTCTTTTGTAAGCGCGAATAACTCTCGTTAATAGATAATCGCCTACCATTTACTAATACTAAACTACATCAACAGTTTCAACTAAACGCAGCACTTCTTCTACCGTTGTCACGCCTTGAGCTGCATAATCAAAAGCGGCAATAGCTAATGGGGTAAAACTAGGGTTTTCTTTAGAGAATCGGGTGAAGGCTTCTGGATCATCACGTTTAAGTGCTGACATCATCGGCTCATTCATTTCTAATAACTCAAAAACACCTATTCGGCCTTTATACCCCGTGTACTGACAACTTTGACAACCTTTTCCTTGAACAAACTTAGCATTCTTTACCTTTTCACCGGCTAAATTAGTTAGCCATAATATCTCTTGTGGTTCTGGATTGTATTCTTCTACGCAACTTTCACAAACTCGACGAACTAATCGCTGGGCAATGATAGCGCGCAATGAACTACCCACTAAAAAGCCAGCAGCTCCCATGTCAAGTAATCGCAGTGCACTGGTAATAGCGTCGTTAGTATGTAATGTAGATAACACTAAGTGACCCGTTAGTGCGCCTCGCAAACCAATTTCTACAGTTTCTTGGTCGCGCATTTCACCTACCATCATGATATCTGGATCTTGACGAAGTGCAGTACGCAATACTTTAGAAAAGGTTAAGCCTATCTTAGGACTAACTTGTACTTGGTTAATGCGGGGTAAACGATACTCAACAGGATCTTCAACGGTAATTATTTTTTTACTCGCCTCATTTAGTTCACTTAATGCTGCATACAAGGTGGTTGTTTTACCACTACCTGTTGGACCCGTAACTAACACCATACCATGAGGGCGAGTGATTTGATGGCGAACACGTTTAACAAAGTCATCCGGCATACCGGTTTGATCAAAAGAGAGTAAACCCGCAGATTGGTCAAGCAAACGCATAACCACTGACTCTCCATACTGCACTGGCATGGTCGACATACGTACATCAATACTATGTCCTGATATTTGCAAGTGAAAGCGACCATCTTGTGGAATGCGTTTTTCAGAAATATCTAAACCTGCCATCAGCTTTAAACGTAAAACCATCGCTGAAGCAATTTTATTTTCTTTTAAAATGCTTTCTTGTAAAACACCATCTATACGTTGACGAATGCGCAATAGATTTTCATCTGGCTCGATATGAATATCTGAGGCACGCATTTGCACTGCATCTTCAAAAACTGATTGTAATAATTTACCAACAGTAGCATCACCTGACTCATCAATGAAAGATGTTGATAAATCAAAGCTAGATGACTCTTCATACTCTTCTTCTAGTTGGCTAGCAAAAGATTCTATATCCGCAGTTCGCCTGTAGAGGCCATCAAATGCCTCAAACATCTGCGAGTCCATCACTACCGCTAACTCAAGGCGCTTCGGTGCTAACATCTGCTCGAGTTGATCAATAGCATTTAAATCAGCAGGGTCACTCATACCAATAACAACAGACTCGCCTTTGTCTTCAATAATCAATGCCCGTAATCGCCTAGCGTGCACTTCAGACAGTAAACTAGCACTTTCAGTAGCAATTCTGCGTTGGCTGATATCTAAAAACGGCACATCTAATTGTTGTGCTAAAAACTCTAAAAGTTGTCGTTCAGATAAGTAGCTTAATTCGATAAGCGTATCACCCAATTTTCGACCGGTCGTTTTTTGGCTATTTAGTGCCTGCATTAACTGTTCGTTAGTAATAATGTGCTCGTGAACTAGTAGGTCACCTAAGCGCATCTTTAATTTGGGAGCTGCCATGTTATGTATTCTCCAAAAGTTCGTCAAAATCAGGCAAGCCTAATTGAACCAGTAAATCAATCATTCCAATTGAGCGCACCTTGAATTTGGGAGCTGCCATGTTATTTATTCTCCTAAAGCTTGCATACGTTGCTGTACAAACTTAGCTGATGATACTGATAAATCGGCTTTGGTTAAAGCAAGTGCATATTCATTAACGGCCAATGTAAACTGACTGTTTTTGTCGTAAACAATGGCTAACCCTAAATGCCAACGACCGCTGTACGGTTGCATTTTAATCAATACTTTATAAGCGCTAATTGCACTTGGATATTGCTCAATCTTCTGAGCAATATTGGCGAGCAATACTTGATATTCTTCTTGTTCAAAAGAGGCTAACGGTTTCAAGGTATTATAGGCAGCTTCCTGTTGCCCTTGCTTAAGGTGAATTCTAGTTTTCATCAAACGTAGTTCACTGTCTTGTTTATCTAAGACTATCCCTTGAGATAATAAATTTACGGCCTGTTGATACGATTTTCGTCCAAACCATAATGCTGCAAGTTTTTTTCTTGCTTCTTTATGATCAGGGTTAATGATCAGTATCTCTTCAAATAACTGCTCTGCCTTAGCTATTTCATTAATATTAACTGACTTTTCAGCCCTTGCTAATTTTTGTTCGACTAATTCTGTTGATGTTAGCTGACGTCGAGAGACAGACATTTTACTAGTTGTAGACTTTTCTATGGTTGAAGGCGCTATGGTAGAACGTTGTTTTACTGAAATATCATTGACTACAGGGTCAAAAGATTGTTCTTTTTTTGTTAATTGAACGCTAGGTGTAGAGTCAATATTTGATTGTTGAAGTGAATTTTGTTTATCATTATTGCTGACGGCAATCTTTTGCTGTTGCGCCTGATTAACCTCTTGATTAATTTTTTGATTAACTTCCTGGTTGAATGGCTTTTTCACTTTTATTGGCTTGCTAGTTAAAACCTGCTCCACATTTTCAGTGTTAACCGTTTTTTGCAGTCTTAATTCGCTTTGTGTTACACGCGCTTGCAAACTCCAAATATAAAAACCAAGTGCATTCAAACCAAGTAATACTAGGGCGCTTAATAATACTATTTTCAAGGTTGATGCTTTTTTGGGGGCAACCGCCTGAATAGGTGCATGCCCTTGCTCTGGTGCTCGCTGTTCTAAATCCTTAAGCATTTGGTTTATAACACTCACTATGCGGCTCCTGAGAGATAAAAAGAATAAATAATATACCCCAAAATAGTTAACAACAAAGTTACGGTAACCGTTTTTATCAAGTTAACTCTGGTAGTTTTGCTAAGGTGGTTATTAATGCTTTCAGTATCTTTTATCGCAGCGTTGAGCTGTTTTTTAGTCATTTGATAGCCGCCTTGACCATAACTTAGCATTAGCATTTTATGGCATAACACATTCACTAACCGTGGTATTCCTTTGCTGACTTTGGTTATCTTTTTACAAAGTTTTTCAGAAAACAATGCGGCTCCCTTGTAACCTGCAACGTGCAATCTATGCTGTATATATTGCTGCACTTCATTACTATTCATTGCTCTTAATTGATAAGAAAAAGTAATTCGTTGGCACAACTGTCTAAACTCTGTTTGCGCTAAACGCTGATCTAGTTCGGGTTGAGCAAATAATACAACTTGCAATAATTTTCGTGTTTCTGTTTCCAAGTTAGTAAACAAGCGCAAAGCTTCTAAGCTTTCCGCAGGCAATGCTTGTGCTTCATCTAGAATAAGCACAACAGAATGGCCTTTACTATGTAATTCCAGTAATCGATTTTGAATACGCTGTGTTAATAACTGCGTTGACATTCGCTGTGCTTGCTTCACGCCTAATTCAACCGCGACCGCCCTTCTTAGTTCGTCGGGATTCAAATAAGGATTAGGGATATAAGCAGTAACAAAATGCTCTGGTATTTCATTAAGCAACTTACGACATAATAAAGTTTTACCTGTGCCAACTTCACCAATAACTTTAATAAACCCTTCGCCAGTTTTAAGCGCGGTCATTAGTACCGCAAGCGCGTCATTATGAGGCTCAAGCGCTAAAAAAAAATTGGTGTTTGGCGTCAAAGTAAAAGGCAACTCTGTCAGGCCAAAATGATACAAGTACATAAGCGTTAATCTACAGACTCAACTTCTTCAGGAAACCATTTTTTCAGTAGTGCTCGGGCGTCTTGTAGTTGTGTTTTCCAAGTGTCCTGGCCAATAACAACAGGTTTAAGTAAAATAACTAATTCTCTTTTTTGGGTGGTTTCACTAACACTTTTAAATAAGCCGCCAAGAAGCGGAATATCACCCAATAGTGGTGTTTTAGATTCTTGATCTATTTTATAGGTTTCAATCAAACCACCAATTACCACAATTTCACCTGACTTGGCACGAATAATTGTGTCAGACTCTCGAACACGGCTTTGCGCTAAGGGTAAAATCAACTCTTCTGCACCCAGTTGAATAGTTTTATTTTGTTCGTCAGTTAAGGTAACTGATGGATGTACATGCAAAATAACACTGCCATCTTTATCTATTTGTGGTGTGACATCTAAGGCTATACCTGAGAAAAATGGTGTTAACTCCACCTCTGGCGTTGTTGTTGTTGAAGTGCCTGTAGTAGTAGTGCTGGAAACATCAGTAACAAAATATTCGTCTTCACCTACTTTTATTACGGCTTTTTGATTATTTGTTACGGTAATTCTTGGGCTTGATAATACTTGTACATTGCCTTGGGTTTGCAGTAAATCAATTACACCATTAAAGTCGGGACCTGAAAAACTTAATGATGTTGTTCCACCCACGTTGCTTGATATAGGGTTGCCATTTATATTTCCACTGGTGCTAAAGGTAAAATCTGTTTTACCTAGGCTTCCTAATACTTCATTCCAATGTACACCTTGTTGGTAATCATCATTTAAGGTGACTTCCATTATTTTTGCTTCAATAATCACTTGTCTATGCAAATGAGTTTCAGTATCAGAGATAAACTTTTCCACCGCAGCAATTTCTGTTGGTAAACCTCGTACTGTCACTAAACCGGCAAGGGGTGAAACAATGACAGAGCGACCACCTTCAGTACCTACAAATGCGGTAAGGGTTTCTTTTAACTCAGTCCAAAAATCAGATTCATTTTCAGTGTAAATGTTAATACCACTATTGCTTTGGTTATTTTGATTGCTTTGATTATTGTTGCCGCTATTACTGTCGTTGCTATTACGTCTGTTACTGTTATTGCTGTTGTTACCACCACTGTTTGGATCGTTTTCAGATACACCACCTGAATTAATAGTCGTACTAGATGTACCAAATCGTTTCAAGAACAAGTAATTTAAGGCAATAGTTTCTGTGCGAATTCCCGCTGGATACACCTGAATAACATTGCCCTTAACACGAATGTCATATCCATAAATATCTTCAATTACATCAATAGCTTCAGTCAAGGTTACATCAGTTAAATTTAAGGTTATACTGCCACTAACATCAGGATGAACTGCAATACTGTACGCAGATCCCTCAACAATTGCGGTAAAGAAGTCTTTTGCTGCAACTGACGTTGCAGTAATCTCAAGCCTTTTTTCTGATAATAACCCTTGTTTAGCCTGTGCCATATTTTGCAACATCAACTCTTGTTGAACCGAATTTGGTATTTGTGTCAATGGTTTTGGGCTATTCAATGTTTCAGTTTCACTAATCGCTTGGTCTAAACCTGCTTTCATATCCACAGGATGATCAGGTGTACTTTGACAGCCTGCAAATGCCAGCAATAAGGTAGAAAAGGCTATTTTTAATTTTGACTGTTTCATCATTTTATTTATCTTTATTATTTTTTGAGCTCAATTGTTAAGAAGTAGGATTAAGTATTCGCACTTATTCACTTTCACTCTATTTAGCAACACTCGTTTTAACAACACTGCCTTTAAAAATATTTAATTTAAGGCGCTGTGTTTTACTGCGCAATATCACACTTTGAACATTAATAGCGGTTAATTGATATTCACCAATATAATCAAAGGGTTTTAATACCTTACCGCTAATCACTACGGTATTAATCCCATCGCCATGAATAATGGATTCTAATACCATTTTTTTACCGCTAGCTGTTGCCGTTGATGAAGCTTTGTGACCAAAAGGACGTGTTGGGTCTACCTTGGCCGCAGATGATTGGCTTGTCATTAACACTACAACAAACAAAGCTAAAAAAGCATAACTAAATTTAAACACCAACAAACTCCTTCTTAGTGCCCAAACTGTACATTTCTATCTCTAATTCGCTTTTTGGGTATTCAGTTAATTGGAAATTAAAATCTTGCCAGAAAAATTTCCACGAAAGATTTTCCAGTTGTGACAAATAGCTTTGTAAATCGAAATAACTGCCTGAAAGTTTAATTTTAATACCATGACGATATAGATTAAGTTGCGAGTTGTTAGTGTCGAGTTGCGAACTAACATTACCATCAGCAGTTGTATTTTCGGGCTCTTCTAACAGGGGTTGTGCACCTAAGAGTTCAAAAGATAATAATGACACACCTTTTTCAAGCTTCAATAAATCTAATAAGGCGTAACGCATTTGCACAGGACTAATTAAATCGCTAGTTAAGCTTAATAGTTTTTCATCTACTTTAGCGAGTTTAGCTTCATATTGAGCAATTTTATTTCTAGTATCTTCGTTTGGATCGCGCTGTAACGCTGTTTGCATTTCTATCGTAGAGTTTTTCAAAGATTGAATACTAGATTGAAGCCGAACAATTTGCGTAGCAGACTTCTTATTTGCAATGACTTTAGCATCAATAAATAAATAAAAAGCGATAAAGAATATAGCGACTAAACCCGTGAGAAAAATAAGGTATTGCTCACGAATTGTCAGTGCTAAATATTTATCACTGTATTCTTGCCACTGTTTATTCATGGGTGAATCTCTTTATCTTTAGAGCTAACCATAAACTCAGTGATATTTTGGTCATTTTCAGATAATTTAAAGCGAGAAAATGATTTTCCCGACAACAACACAGAGTTTTCAAAACCTGCTAACCACTCAGGTACAGCCTCAGGTGTTAAAGCTAAGCCAGTAAAGGTCATATTATCATTGTTTATATTAATAGCCTCTAAACGAATATCTTGATGATGCAATTGTGCTAAATCATCCATTGCAGCCGCGAAGCCTGCAACATATGTTTTATTAGGGTTAGTGAGTTTTGCATGCAATGCTTGTTTATTACTCATTAATAATTTAATAGTGGTTAATTTATCAGCCAACTTGCTATCAACTTTACGTGCAGCTAATTGAGTCGTCAGCGTACTTAGTTGATTGCTATATTTGCTATTTTCTTGCTTCAAACCGCTCAACTTTTCTTTAAGAGAATGTTGAGTGTAATTAGTTTGTACAGCCCAACCTACCATAATAAAAAGCACTAAACACCAAACACTAACAACGCGAGGTAAAGTTAACAAAACCTTTTCAGGCATCAGCTCTGGCTGTAATAAGTTGATTGTAAGCTTATCAACACTGCCACTATGATTAGGGTTAACTGACATTAACAAACTCCTGAAGTTGCTCAGCAATTCTAGCCTCAAACATAGTTGCTCCGATTGCACAAGCATACTCACGATGTGCTTGGTAGGCATCAGGTAAAGTTAATAAGCTAACCGGTAGATGGGAGTTTTCGCTAAGTTTTCGAGCAAAAAAACTTTCTAAATTAATTGGTAATAATACTTTAATCTCTTTAATAGGGGCTTGTTTTAATTGTCGCTCAAAGTAATCTGAAGAACGTTGAATTTCTAATGCCAAACTATCAATAACGGTCATAGTCAGCTCATCTTCAGTTTTGCTAGCTATTTGACTAAAACCACGTAATCGACGGTGAAAGTATAATTTCCCTTGTTTAATAATCAACAACACTATTTCTTCATTGGGCTGCTGACAAACCAATAGGCAAGCATCATTTTGTATGGGTAGTAAATTAGCAAATGCAAACTCAGCAATAGTTATGCTAACAACTTCCATCTTGTCTTGATTTGCTGCGCTAACAATTTTTTTAAGTTCGTTTATTGGCGAACAAACGACATTTATTTTTTCTTTGCCACCCGCAAGTAACGGACTATCAAAGTAATCTAGAACCATATTATCGGGTGATATGCTCACAAGATCTTTCACTTGCCATTTCAAGGCGCCATTAATTTCAGCAGATGGAACATTAGGTTTATCTACCTGCACAATTTGTGATTGTTGCCCATTAAGCACAATATGACATTTTCCTGCCAAGCTACCATCGGTTTGCGACTCAACAATTGCTGCTGAAAAATTTGATTGTTGAACGTTTAGTTGTTGAAAATTAACACCTTCTGCCATATCACCTTCTGACGATGTCACAGTGGTTATAGAAGGAAAAGAACATAGACTTATCGATTCTTGCTGAAGAGAAATTCCAACCACTTGTTCTGATTGCTTATTAGAAAAAATATTACTTATCTGTGTTAATAAAGACATGGTTCAGTGTTATATTATTATTACTTTTATTACTAAGGACTAAAGACTAAAAAAGTATTTAAAAGAAGTACTTCTAACATTATCCTTTATTAGCTTATACCTGCAAGGTTTTTCGCTGATTTATTAGGGGCCTGTTAACTTTTCTTAAAGCATAGTTTATCCGAAATGACTATTTTATCTGAACTACAGCCTCTGCATCACCCATTATTCACTCAACATAACGTACGAGTTCAAGTAAAGCGTGACGATATAATCCACCCTATCATTTCAGGAAATAAATGGCGTAAACTTAAATACAATTTAGCGCACATTCAACAGAATAAAAAAGTTAACGGCGTGCTTAGTTTTGGAGGCAGTTATTCAAATCATATACATGCATTAGCGTTTGCTTGTTATCAGAAGAAAATACCCTGTGTTGGTATTATTCGTGGAGAAGAAGCTTATGCTAAGAACTTCACCTTAACATGGGCTAGATATTGGGGGATGAAGCTGAATTTTGTTGATAGGAAAACCTATCGACGTAGGCATGACGCTGATTATTTGATGCAATTACAGCAAGAGTTTCCTAATTACTTTATTGTGCCTGAAGGTGGTAGTAATGAATTCGCTATTGCTGGTGTTGCAGAAATAATCCGTGAATTAAATGAACAAACTGACTTTGATACCTTAATGACTCCTACTGGCAGTGGCGGCACTCTAGCGGGACTTATCGCTGGAGACTGCGATAAAAACAGTAGTCCACATAATATCCTGGGAGTTGCAGTATTAAAAGAAGCTGATTACCTAGTAGCTAACATACAAGAATTACTGCCTGAGTCAGCAAAAAACCATAATAACTGGAAATTGCTCACCAGTTTTCATCGTGGTGGTTATGCCAAATTTAGTCCCGTTGATATTACACGCATACTTGAATTTAATCATGCCACAGGAGTTGATTTTGAACCTGTTTATTCAGGAAAAATGATCTTAGCTTTCCTTGATTTACTTGAGCAAGGTTATTTTACCAAGGGAGAGCGTATCGTATTATTACATACTGGCGGTATGCAAGGTCTTGGGGGAATGATTGAACGTGGGATTTTAAAGGCTGAGCAATGGTCGATGCCTAAACAAGTAAATAGTTAACTAGCCGTTTCATTATTAATGATTATGATAAAAACAAAAAAACCGTAACAACTTAAATTGTTACGGTTTTAATTCAAACTATTTTGCCTTTACTTATCTTAAAGTTAAGCTTAATTTTAAGATTTTCACTTTAAGAAAGTACGCTAATTTAAAGCTGATCTTACTTGGCCGCTAACTGCACCCATATCCGCTCTACCTTGCATTAAAGGCTTTAACACTGCCATCACTTTACCCATGTCAGCCATTGAGGCTGCGCCGGAGTCTGTAATAGCATTATTAATTAAATCGTTAATTTCTGCGTTCGTTAATGGCTGTGGAAGAAAGAACTGTATAGCAATAACTTCTTCTGCTTCTTTAGCCGCTAATTCATCACGACCACCGTCGGTAAACATCTTGATAGACTCTTTACGCTGCTTAACCATTTTGGTTAAAATCGCAATAATGTTTTCATCAGTTGCTTCGGTATTGTGATCTATTTCAGCCTGCTTAACTGCAGATAGTGCCATGCGAATAACCCCAAGACGTAATTTGTCTTTGGCACGCATGGCATTTTTCATTTCATCTTTGAGTTGAATTAGAAGTGACATCTAATATCCTCGAAAGGCTGCTAAGGTCATTCTTAAAAAGAATGCTTAGTACATGCGAACGTGGCGTGCGTTCTCACGAGAAACTTTTTTCGCAGCACGTTTAACAGCAGCTGCTTTTTTACGTTTACGTTCCCAAGTTGGCTTTTCATAACTTTCGCGACGGCGAACTTCTGAAAGAATTCCTGCTTTTTCACATGAACGTTTAAAACGACGTAATGCTACGTCAAATGGTTCGTTTTCTCTTACTTTAATTACTGGCATGTACTTTTTTACCTTAGTATGTATCTATATAAATTGGCGTTTAACTTCGGTTCTTTGCAATTTTAATAACCAAAAAACCTTGTTTACACCCGCTCTATCAAAAATGGGTGACGTATTCTACTGCTAAGTACCAAGCGATGTAAAGACTAATTTCGTTAGCTGAGTAAATAGACTATCGAAATCAATATAAACGGTAGGTATAGACGAGGATTATCACACGCCCCTATTAAAGTTAGGGATTGAAAAACGCTTGCTATTTGAGCTAAAAATATAACTAGACATTCGCATCTGACTTATGATAAGTATTATAAAGTAACTGTTATTTAGCTTTATTATCATACGTTAAGGTTAAAATAGTAGTTAGTATTTCCACAAGAATATTTACTAAATATATAGATTAAGGATATCCATGAAATATTGTAAATTAGCGCTTGCCGCTTCCTTCCTCGTTGTTTTATCAGGATGCAGTTCAACTTCAGAGAAAAGTTCTGATCAAACTGCTCAAAACAACTCAAATTTGGTTTGTGAAGTGTACACTCCTACCGGAACTCACCTTAAGAAAAAAATATGTAGAACTCCACAACAAGTTGAATGGGAAAAGTCAGTCGGCGCTGAAAGAGTCAGAGCTATGACCGTTGATCATAACACTCGTAATACTACAATAAGTAAATAATTATTTTAATCTGACTTCTAGTTACACTAAGTAAGTGAATATGAGTCATTTTTGAATTTTATGACACGGCAATATTATTTGCCGTTAAACTTATATAATAAGTAGCGCTCAGAGCAAGACAAAATATGAACGCTACTTCTCTACAACACGTTAATACAGTTACAACCCTCACAATCAACAGCAACCACTCATATAAAGAGCGTTGGTGACATAAGAGTGAGCGAGAAGGTTCAGCCTAAAGCAAGGATAATTATCGCTCAACCCAAGTCGAATTTTGGATTAAAATTGGCTAGCCATGTCAAATATACTAGCGAAATACCATCAGTGCAGGTAAAATCGCCTCATTTGAGTTAGCTGAAACCAACCTTATGCGAATTTTAGGTATTGAAACCTCTTGTGATGAAACTGGCATTGCTATTTATGATGATGGCAAAGGTGACCTTCCTGAAGGTATAGTCGCGCATCAACTATATAGCCAAATTGCCGTGCACGCTGATTACGGTGGTGTTGTGCCCGAGCTTGCTTCACGAGATCATGTTCGCAAAACAATTCCATTAATCAAAGCCGTTTTAAAAGAGGCTAATTTAACACCACAAGATTTAGATGGTGTTGCCTATACGGCAGGTCCAGGACTGGTTGGCGCACTATTGGTTGGCTGCTCAATAGGTAGAAGCTTAGCTTATGGCTGGGATTTACCTGCCGTGCCCGTGCATCATATGGAAGGTCATTTATTAGCACCAATGCTTGAAGATAATGTACCTGACTTTCCTTTTGTGGCTTTGCTTGTATCTGGCGGACACACGATGCTAGTACGTGTTGATGGTATTGGTCAGTATAAACTACTAGGCGAATCAGTTGATGATGCAGCAGGAGAAGCTTTTGATAAAACAGCGAAATTATTAGGTTTAGATTACCCCGGAGGGCCGGCGTTATCAAAAATGGCTGAATCAGGTGTTGCAGGTCGATTCAAGTTACCACGTCCAATGACAGACAGACCCGGCTTAGATTTCAGTTTTAGTGGTTTAAAAACAGCAGCAAGCACGTTAGTTCGCAAAGAGTGCTCTTCCTCGGAAGGTAAAAGCCTTGATGAGACTACACTTAAGCAAACTAACGCAGATATTGCCCATGCCTTTCAACAAGCCGTGGTTGATACCTTAGCAATAAAGTGCAAACGCGCATTAAAACAAGAAAACTTAAATCGTTTAGTTATCGCTGGAGGCGTCAGTGCTAACACGGCACTGCGAGAAAAGTTAGCCGCCACCACAAAAAAATTAGGGGGTAGCGTATTTTATCCAAGACCAGAATTTTGTACCGACAACGGCGCCATGATCGCCTATGCCGGTTTACAACGATTAAAAGCAGGTACTCATGCCGATTTGACTTTTAAGGCTAGTCCACGTTGGTCATTAGATTCATTACGAGTTACGAGTTACGAATGCAACATACTCGTATGATGATGGCTTCGCAACCCACAACTTTTCTAACTCGTAATTGCCCTTTTCTTCCCCATCTGCAACAAGCTGGGTAAAAATATAAGCGTAAATACCGTACTCACACTCATACCACCAACAATCACTGCTGCGATTCCACGGTAAAGCTCAGCGCCAGCTCCCGGAATTAACAATAGCGGTAACATGCCACAGATACTGGTTAAAGTGCTCATCAAAATAGGTCTTAACCTCAATCGCACGGCTTGTTCAACAGCATCATGTCGAGACAATCCTTCATTTTCACCCATGCGAGTTTGGTACACTAATAAGATCGCATTATTGACCACTAAACCAAGTAAAATAATAAAGCCAATCATGGTTAATAAATCCAATGGCTGGAATATCACCAAGTTAGTTAATTGCAAAAAACCAATTCCTCCAACAGTAGCTAAAGGTATTGTTAACACCACCAAGACACTATCCTTGAATGAACGAAATAGTGCAGCCATTAATAAATAAAGAATGATTAACGCCAAAATAAAACTTTGGCTCATACTACTTAATGCTTCGGTGAGCGCTTCTGCTGTTCCTCGATAATTTACGCTAGCAATACTACCGCTATCGTTCACTGCATCATCTGATAAAACAGCGAGAATAGCAGGCTCTGCTTGTTCTTTTATTTGCATTATCGCTTCTTCTAAGCTTAAGTTATCAGGCGGTGTCACTTGCAAAGTAATAGTCCGCTGTCTATTAACACGTCTGATAGAGCTAGGCCCTGCGGTTCTAACGATATCAACTAGTTCACCTACAGGCTGTACATCTGCATTCGGTGTATATAAAGGAATAGCGGCAAGTTCTTCTGGTGATTGCCAATCCGCAGCACGAAGAAAAACATCTAATCGCTTTTGACCGTTGAAAAAATCACCTACATATAAACCAGTACCTAACGTGCGTGAAATAGCTGAAACTTGTGAGCGACTCCACCCTGCTTCTGCAATACGCCTTTCATTTGGAATCATACGTAACTCTGGCTCTGCCAAAGTTAGACCTGGAGTCGGCTGAATTTGCGCGCCAGGCAATGCTTGGCTAATAGCACCAAAGCCTGCTTGGGCTGCCTCCAATAAGGTATCAACATCATTTCCTTGAATATCAACATCAATGCGACGACCGCCGCCTAAGTTGCTAAATATTTGAGATTGAGAAGCAAAGGCCATAGTATCTGGAAAGCCTTGAAGGAACTCACGGTTAATAACGTCTATGATTTCACCAATATCATCTACATTTTCTGCATGACCCCCCATAAAACCAAAGCTACCAAAAAATCCCATCCAAGTATGGGCAATTTGAGGTTGTTTTTCACCCGTTAAATAAGGTTTGATGCGACGGTTTATTTCATCGCTCATTTCAAATCGCGCAGCAGGGTAACTTAACCCCGGTGGTGGTAAAATGAATGCCTGAAATTGATTTTGATTACCTTTAGGTAAATAATCAATTTTTGGAAATAATGCCCAACTACCCGCAAATGAAAGTAACATTAAACCGAACACCCAAGAAAAACGTTTACTCGGTGTACTAGTGATATGCATTACGCCTTTAGTAATATTTCGCCACCAGTGCGCATGAGGATCTTCTTCGCTTACTTGTGTTAATAACTTACGAGCTGCGGTGGGCAACACAGTTACCGCAACAATTAAAGAGGCAACTATAGCGACAGCAATAGTAATAGCTAAATCAGCAAACAATTGCCCAGACACGGCATCTAAAAATGCAATAGGTAAGAAGATAGCAACCGTTGTAATGGTGGAGGCAATTAAGGCTCCCCAGACTTGCGTTGCACCTTTTAGTGCCGCCTTTTCTGGTTGTTCGCCTTTTTCTCGTAAACGTACAATATTTTCTAAAACAACAATAGCGGCATCAAGTACCATACCTACTGCAAAAGCCAAACCGGCCATAGAAATAATATTAAGCGTCCGCCCTGCAATAAACATTACAATCAATGTAATAACTAATGAGATAGGTATCGCTAAAGCAACAATTAAAGTTGCGCGAAATTTACGCAAAAACCACCAAAGCACAATAATGGCTAATGCAATGCCCATGAGTAAATTGTTCCGCACCAAGTCCATAGACCTATTAATATAAATAGTTTCATCAGACATTTGTATCATTTCAAGGCCGACACGCTTTAATGGCCCCTCATTGAGTTCACGCATAGCACTTTGTAGATCTTCCATTACCGCTATTACATTAACACCCTGCTCAGCTTGTGCATTCATGGCAATAGCGGGGTCGCCATCTAACGTTAAAATACCATCTCTGTCCTGTAAGGTTACTGCTACTGTTGCGACATCTCGCAATAATATTGGCTGGCCATCACGCCAATCTAGCACCATTTCAGCTAATTGTTCTGCGCCATACTTTCCTGAAAATCTTAAGGTGTATTTTCTTCGGCCTACTTCATTAAAACCACCAGAAGTATCGCTATTATTAGCCAACGTTTGTGCAAGGCCTGGAATATTTAAACCCAGAGAGGCCGCTTTATAAGGGTCAAAAGTGATACGTAATTCAGAAGATAATCCACCAAAAGCATTTGTTTTAGAAATACCAGCAACACGTTCCATGCGAGTTTGAATAACTTCTTCTACATAGTCTTGATAACTAACGATGTCTCTATCGTTTCCTACTAAAGGCTTTAAAGCAAACCAAGCTATAGCAGTAAATGTATTGTTTCCTCCAACGGAAATGATGGGCTCCGTTGCATCTGCAGGATAATTTGGCACTTGGTTTAAGGCACTCATCACATCAATTAAAGCACGCTCCAAATTGATACCTGATTGATAGCGTAAAGTAATACTTCCATAACCTTGATCTGAGGAAGAAATTAAAGATTCTAACCCTTGCAGCCCCTTAAGCACATCTTCTTGTCGTTCTATAATTTCAGCTTCCATCTCTTCTGGTGCAGCAGATCGCCACCCCGTAGAGATGATAATTTCAGGCTTACTGATATCAGGAGTTAACTGAACAGGTAATTTAAATAAACTGATAAAACCAAAAAGTGCCACTAATAAAATAGCAACTACAACAGCTGTAGGATTTTTAAGTGCTGATGACGTTAAGTTCATAGCTGTTGCTCTTTGCTAGGAGGTTTTTTATCTTCTGTCTCTTTTCTAACAAAGTTTTCACCACTTTCCTCCTTACCTCCAAGCACAAGCTCATGATTATTTTCTTTTATCATAACACTTTGACCATTTTGCAAACGCTCAGCACCACGAATAACAATTAAATCACCGGCTTCGATGGGCTTGTCTGTTGAAGCACTGCTAACAGCAACTAAACCATCCATACCAGTACCAACGACTACGAAGATTTTTTCAGCATCAGTTCCCTTATCATTTTTATTAACACGAAAAACACTGGTACCGTCACGACGTAGTACTAATGCATCTCGCGGTACAACTAATGATAATTCACTTGGACCATTGGCAACTTTTGCCTTGAGGTTCAACCCAATTGGCCAATCAAATGTTGACATATCTAAGCGCACTTCCATTAAGTGAGAGCGAGCGTTAGCAACAGGAACAAGTGTTTTAATCGTGGCTTGGCCATTACCTAGTGGAGACTGAACCGTTAATTCCTTAGCATCTTTTAAAAATTGATAAGCAACAATAGGCGCAAAAATTGTTGCTTCACTATTCGCTGTTTCAACCAAACGAACAATAGCACTGCCATTATTAACATACTCTCCAAGACTTGCGATACGCTGGGCAACAATACCACTAAAAGGCGCTTTTAACTCAGTATAGGCAAGGTCTTGCTTTATTCTATCTAGTCGAGCTTGTGCTGCTAGAACATCACCTTTGGCAATTTCATACTCTGAGATAACTTTATCTAACTCAGTAACGGGTGATAAATTTTGTTTCACCAATTGTTTTTTTCGAGTCACTTCTGCTTCAAGAAACCGCAAGTGCGCTTTACTATTTAGCACACTTGCCTGTTCTTCACGCTGCTGAATTTTTAATTGTTTATCGTCAATACGTGCAATCACATCACCACGCTCAACACGCGCACCTATAGATGACAAACTGACCAAGCGCCCTGATATTTCAGCCGCTATTTTTGAATCATTTTGACTCACTACCGTTCCGGAAACCCAGATAACAGGTGCTAATTCAGTCATTTTTGCACTAACAACATTAACATTAGCGGGAGGAAAATCAGCTGAGAATACAGAAGTAGATACTAAGGTAATCGCGAATAAGCTGATTAATTGGAGTTTGTGATTTATTCTCATGGAGTTCCTAAAAGCCTGACTGGTTAATTGATTTTTGTAGAAATTTTACTCTCTGTCCCCTTAAATAACCGAACAATATTTTCTCTGTGACGTAATATAATTAACGCACTCAACATCAAGGTTGGATAAACATAAATCGGTTTTAATAAAAACACATAAAGTGGCGCTATTGATACAGTAATAATGGCAGCTAAACTTGAGTATTTCGTTAATTTTGCCACCGCGACCCAAGTAACAATCAGTAAAGCTCCCAAGCCTAGACCAATAGGTAACAAAGTGCCCAAGGCTGTCGCAACGGCTTTGCCTCCTTGAAAATTAAAAAATATTGGATACATATGCCCTAAACATGCAGCAACACCGATAATACCAAGGTAGATAGGTTCTATTTGTAAAAAATAGGCGCCCCACACAGGCACAGTGCCTTTTAAAATATCAAAAAATAAAACTGTCGCCGCAGTTACTTTATTACTTATTCTTAAAACATTGGTGGCCCCTGGATTATTCGACCCTGTGGTGCGAGGATCAGGCAAACCAAGTATCCTGCACACTAAAATAGCACTAGAAACTGAGCCTAATAAATAAGCTACAATGATCATGGCGAGAGTTAATAGCAACAACATAGCAATAAGAATTATCAGAAAAATAACAATTTTCTATATTCTATCTTGTTATCTGCTAGTTTTTCTACACCTTGGCAGGTAAACTCGCCTTTTATTTTGTAATAATTATTTAATGGATCGCAAATGGACAAGGTTTTTATCAAAGGTTTAACTATTCAAACCACCATTGGCTTTTTTCAGTGGGAAAAAGAAATTAAGCAAACCTTAGTAATTGATGTTGCAATGGCTTGGGATACTTCGAAAGCGGCGATAAATGATGAACTTGAAAAAACGTTAGATTATGCCGAAATATCTAAGGCTATTGAAATATTTGCCAATGAAAACCCTGTGGATTTATTAGAAACGTTGGCGGAACGTATGGCAGAATATTTGATGTCACAATTTCACATTCCTTGGTTACAATTGAAAATAGGCAAACCCGGCGCTGTTCATAATGCCGATACAGTTGGTGTTGAAATAGAGCGTGGCCAACTTGAGTATATTCAACCTTCTAGTAAAAAAACAAACTAATGGCTAGTATTTATATCTCCTTGGGTAGTAATGTTGATCGTGGTTATCATGTTCAAAATGGCCTTATAGCGCTTGCTAAAACGTTTAACTTATCCTTTGAGCAACTTTCCTTATCATCATTATTTGAAAGTGAAGCAGTTGGTTTTAGCGGCAACGCATTTTACAATATGGTGATTGGCATCAACACTCAATGCAGTATTGAGCAAGTCGCACTAAAACTCCGTGATATTGAAATAAGTTATGGAAGAACCCTTGATGCTAAAAAATTTAGCCCTAGAACATTAGATCTCGACTTATTGCTTTACGATGACTTAATCATTGATACTCCAGCACAATTACCCAGAGATGAAATTGATAAGAATGCTTTTGTACTTTGGCCATTAAGTGAGATAGCACCAAAGCTTGTTCACCCAATTATAAAACTTGATTATCAAACACTTTGGCAGCAGTATGACAAAGCTAGCCAACAATTAACAATAGTTGAAAACTGTTGGTGCTCGCAACAAGCGAATGGAAAAAACAAAGCCCTATGAGTACTTTAGAAATAATTATTTTAGCGCTATTACAGGGCTTAACGGAGTTCTTACCTATTTCTAGCTCTGCCCATTTAATATTGCCATCCCAAATTTTAGGTTGGCAAGATCAAGGATTAGGCTTTGATGTAGCAGTGCATGTAGGAACATTATTAGCGGTCATGCTCTACTTTAGAAAAGAGCTAGGTACCATGTCTGTCGCTTGGTTGGGGACAATTAATATTGGTCCCGCTAAAGAGAGTTATGACAGCCAAATTAATTTTGAAGGAAAACTTGCTTGGTGGATCATTTTTGCCACAATTCCTGCGGGTTTATTCGGCTTATTCGGTAAAGATTTAATTGAAGAACATTTACGTTCGGCTCTTGTCATTGCTGCCACCACACTTTTATTTGGTTGTTTGTTGGGTTTTGCTGATATAAAAGCGGGCCATAGAAAAGAGCATAAACCACTCGAAAACCTTGGTTTAAAAGGCGCTATGTTAATTGGATTGGCACAAGCCATTGCGCTAATTCCCGGAACTTCTCGCTCAGGTATTACCATGACAATCGGTTTAATGTTAGGTTTATCTCGACTAAATGCTGCCCGTTTTTCATTTTTATTATCAATCCCTGCTATTGCTATGGCAGGCAGTTACTTAACACTCAAATTAGTATTATCAACAGAAGCCGTAGATTGGCAAGCCATAGGTCTTGGTAGTTTTCTTGCCTTTATTAGCGCCTACGCATGCATCCATTACTTTCTTATTCTATTAAATAAACTTGGTATGATGCCTTTTGTTATTTATCGTTTAATTTTAGGATTTGGCTTGTTATGGTTCGTTCTTGGATAAGAAGAACTACGTTAACAAAACCTTTATTGAAGCAGAACAAACAGTGAATTAAAATATGATTGCAATTACCTTAGAAAATTTTCAACAAATAGTACTTGATGAATCAAGCAACAAACTTGTATTAGTCGCTTTTTGGGCACAACAGATTCCTGAGAGTGTCGAGTTAAAAGACAAATTAGCAACAAGGGTTGCTCCCTTTACCGAACAAATTGTTATGGCGACTGTAGACTGTGAAACGCAGCAACAAATAGCGCAACAATTTGGTATTCAGGGGTTACCTACTGCTGTTTTAGTTAAAGATGGCCAACCCCTTGATGGCTTATCAGGGCCACAAACAGATGAAACTATTGCTACTTTTTTAGATAAACATTTACCGAAACCAGAAGATTTATTGCTGGCTCAAGCACAATCAGCCTTAGCTGAAAATAAGTTAAACGATGCCATGAGTGCAATAACACAGGCTTATCAATTTGATGCTCAACGAGCAGATATTAAATTGGCGTTGATTGATGTTTATATTCAAACCGGAAAAACACAAGATGCGCAAACCTTAATTGACAGTATCATGATGGTAGATCAAGACAGCTACTATCAAGCTTTATTAGCAAAATTAGAGTTAGCAAGCCAAGCCGCAAATTCTCCTGAAATTCAAACATTAGAAGAAGCATTAGCAAACAACCCAAACGACATAAGCATTCAACATCAACTAGCAAGTCAATATAGCCAAGTTAACCGTTTTGAAGATGCCCTCAAACTATTGTTTAGGTTAGTTCAAGCGGGTGAAGCCCAAACAAAAGATAAAAGCAAAGAAATGTTTTTAGATGTACTAAAATCACTGCCCGATGGTGATGCTTTGGCAAATAAGTATCGTCGTAAACTTTATACACTGATGTATTAGAATTTTTATTGGAAATCGGCTGTTCTGAGCCTGTCGTACTTCGACTACTCGTACCTCGCGCTCAGCACTAACGGTCATATATTTCTCTTACACTTGAGCTCATTATCCAAGCCGTTCGCCCTGAGCTTATCCGTTTGCCCTGAGCTTATCCGTTCGCCCTGAGCTTATCCGTTCGCCCTGAGCGTATCTGTTTGCCCTGAGCGCGTAGCAGTCGAAGGGAGCCAGTCGATGGGAGCGGTCGAAGGGAGCAGTCGTACTTCGACTACTCGTTCCTCGCGCTCAGCACTAACGGTTATGTATCTCTATTAAACCTAAATCCATACTCCAAGCCATTCACCCTGAACATACCCGTTCGCCCTGAGCTTATCCGTTTGCCCTGAGCGTATCCGTTCGCCCTGAGCTTATCCGTTCGCCCTGAGCGTATCCGTTCGCCCTGAGCGCGAAGCAGTCGATGGGAGCAGTCGTACTTCGACTACTCGTACCTCGCGCTCAGCACTAACGGTCATATATTTCTCTTACACTTGAGCTCATTATCCAAGCCATTCACCCTGAGCGTATCCATTTGCCCCGAACTTATCCGTTTGCCCTGAGCGCGAAGCAGTCGAAGGGAGCAGTCGTACTTCGACTACTCGTACCTCGCGCTCAGCACTAACGGTCATATATTTCTCTTACACTTGAGCTCATTATCCAAGCCGTTCGCCCTGAGCATATCCATTCACCCTGAACATACCCGTTCGCCCTGAGCGCGGAGCAGTCGAAGGGAGCCTGTCGTACTTCGACTACTCGTTCCTCGCGCTCAGCACTAACGGTTATGTATCTCTATTAAACCTAAATTTATTATTCAAGCCGAAACTGAGTATACCCATTCGCCCTGAGCTTATCCGTTTGCCCTGAGCTTATCCGTTTGCCCTGAGCTTATCAGTTTGCCCTGAGCTTATCAGTTTGCCCTGAGCGTATCCATTTGCCCCGAACTTATCCGTTTGCCCTGAGCGCGAAGCAGTCGAAGGGTTATGGTAGATGCTCACTAGCCAAATAATCATGTGACTGCATCTCTTGTAAACGACTTAAGCAGCGTTTGAATTCAAAAGCTAGATTTCCGCCACTGTATAATTCTTCTAATGGCATTTCTGCAGACATAATAAGTTTTACATTTCGCTCATAGAACTCATCAACTAATGCAATAAAACGCCTAGTGCTATCATCACTTTCTCGCCCCATTTGTTTAACATTAGCCATTAATACGGTGTGATATAACTGACTAATTTCCATGTAATCACTTTGGCTACGAGCACTTTCACAAAGTGTTGAAAAGTCAAAATAAACAACTCCCTCCGAAACACAAACAGTTGGCAACTGTCGGTTATTTATCTCAATATCAACACCTTCTTCGCCTACTTCACAAGAAAGCCGCTTGAAATAATGATGTAAATTGTCATTGGCCTGCTGATCGAGTGGATAATGATAAATTTCAGCTTGCTCTAAGGTGCGCAACCTATAATCGACACCACTGTCTACATTAACAATCTCTGTATGCTCATTTATCAATTTAATTGCCGGTAAAAAACGCTCTCGCTGTAAGCCATTTCGATACAACTGATCAGGAATGATATTGGAAGTAGCCACCAATGTAACATTGTGAGCGAATAACTCTTCAAACAAAGCGCCTAAAATCATGGCATCTGTTATGTCGGAAACAAAAAATTCGTCAAAACAAATTATACGAGTTTCACTAGCAAATTTTTTAGCTATAATTTTTAATGGATCCGATTTTCCAGTTAGCATTTTAAGCTCTTGATGAACGCGATGCATAAAGCGGTGAAAATGTACCCGCATTTTATTTTCAAAGGGCAAGCAGTCATAAAAAGTGTCAACTAGGTAGGTTTTCCCTCGCCCTACTCCCCCCCAAAAATATAAACCTTTAATTGATTTTTCTTCTTGTTTTTTATAAACTTTTTTCCAACGGTTCAATACTTTTTTAAAGCTAGAAACGGCTAAAGGTTTAGTTTGTAAGTCTTCATATAACCTTTGTAAATGCAATACCGCATTTTCTTGGGCGGCATCAAAAAGAAAATCATCTTTTGTTAAATCTTGTTTATACTTATTAATAGGAGAAAGTTTGATCATGTATGAACCATGTAGAGCTTGTCGTTAGTTATTTGAAAAATGGAAGATTGCCAACATATTGTCGTTATAATTTAAGTTATAACTACACAAAGTCACGTTAGCATTATATTATTGTAAACTATAACTGTAATAATTAATCACAAATTTTATACCCAATATATTTTAAGGTAACCCTATGACTGTAGTAAGCGCAATAATAGTTTTTGTAGTTGGCGCAATTGTTGGTTTTTTTGCAAATCACTTTTTGTCTACTTCTAATCAAGAGCAACGTAAATTATCTGAACAAGTGAATAAGAGTGAAGCGGCCTTATCCCAATATAAATTAGATGTTGCCGACCATCTTGAAAGTTCTGCAAGTTTATTAGACCAAATGAACAGCACTTGCCAAACAGCAATGAAACAAATGGAAGAGAGTACTCAGTTATTGCAACGAGTGACAACTAATGATGTTGACGGCATGCCTTTTTTCTCACAAGAAACACAAGAGCAATTAGCGCAAACAGCAGGGTTAAGACACCCCAAACGTGCCGCTAAGCAAGAAGAATCAAACACAGAGCCACCATTAGATTATTCAGGTGAAGCCAGTGGTTTATTTATCGATCAAAAACAGCAAGACACTTCAAAGGCTAGTTAAACTATCTCTGTAATCAGGTATAGTCCAGAAATATAGTGTTACAAATGCCCAAAGGGCATTTGTGAACTAAAAATCTTTTACTCAGTCTATTTGGAGGTCTGTCAGTTTTAAATTTAGTTTTAGGAGAATTCTTCCATATGAAAAAGTTATCTATCATTTCATTATCCGCCCTTTTTGGCGCAGTATTACTTTCCAGTTCTATTATACCGCTTAATGCACATGCCTCCTCTATTTGGCCAAGCAGCGTTGAGGGGAAAGCAATGCCAAGTCTTGCTCCAATGTTAGAGAAATCTACTCCTGCAGTGGTAAGTATTACTGTAAAAGGGACGCATGAAGTTAAGCAAAATGTTCCCAATATTTTCCGCTTTTTTGGTAATCCAAATCAAAACCCAAATCCAAACCAAGCACAACAACGTCCATTTCGCGGTTTAGGCTCTGGCGTTATTATTGATGCTAATGAAGGTTATATTGTTACAAACAACCATGTTGTTGAAAAAGCGGATGAAATTTTAATAACACTAAAAGATGGTCGTCAAATTGAAGCAAAAAAAATAGGCTCTGATGCCGATAGTGATATTGCCTTATTACAAATTGATGCTGACAATCTAACTGAAATTAAAATAGCTGATTCCGACAAGTTGCGCGTTGGGGATTTTGCTATTGCGATAGGGAGTCCTTTTGGGCTGGGTCAAACGGTTACTTCCGGTATTGTTAGTGCTTTAGGACGTAGCGGCTTGAATATTGAAGACTATGAAGACTTTATTCAAACAGATGCCGCCATTAATAGTGGTAACTCTGGTGGTGCCTTAGTGAACTTGCGCGGAGAGTTAATTGGTATTAATACCGCTATTTTAGGACCTAACGGCGGCAATATTGGAATTGGCTTTGCTATTCCAAGCAACATGATGAACAATTTAGCCAAACAAATAATTGAGTTTGGTGAAGTTCATCGAGGCGTCCTAGGCGTTTCAGGTCGCAGTGTTAACAGTGAAATTGCAAAAGCAATGGAGTTAGAGACTAATCAAGGTGGTTTCATTGAGCAAGTAATGCCTGATTCTGCAGCCAATGAAGCCGGCATAAAACCGGGTGATGTAATTACTAAAGTGAATGGTAAATCTATAAAAACCTTTAATGAGTTACGCGGAAAAATAGGCTCAATAGGTGCAGGTAAAGAGGTAGAGTTAACTATTGTACGTAATGGAGACGAACAAGAATTTACTGTTAAGTTAAAGCAATCTCAGGCCAATAATGTTGCTGCTGCCAGTATTCATCGCATGTTTGAAGGCGCAAAATTAGAAAACAAAAACAATAATAACGGAGTCATTGTAAGTGATATTGAAGAAGATTCTCCAGCAGAGTTAGTCGGTTTACAATCAGGTGATTTGATTACCGCAATAAACCGCACTCGCATTAACAATGTTGCTGACTTGCGTAGTTATTTAAAAGATAGGAAAGGTGTTTTTGCGTTAAATATAATTCGTGATAATTACTCTCAATATTTAATGATTCGATAAACCTATAATAGATATTTATCAAGGCTAGTGAAAACTAGCCTTTTTTATTTTCTGTGCCGCTCTTATAACTCTTTTATGCTAAACTTAACGCTATAACAAAAATCATTATCTCACTGAGAACTCTCCTTTGAAATTAAAGTCCGCATTGAAGTACATTATAAATTCAATTAGTTATGGCGTATTATTCGCGGTTGCCTTGCTATTATTAGAGCCAAATTTAAATGAAAATACTTTTATAAAGCAATTATTCAATGCTGAAAAGAAAGTAACCCCCCCGCTTTCTTTTGCTAAAGCCGTCAGCATAGCTAGTCCTGCTGTGGTAAATATTTATTCTGAAGATATCATGTCAAGCCCCGGTTATGGCAGAGCAACACGAAAAACGACCACTTTAGGCTCTGGTGTCATTATGGATAGCAATGGCTATATTTTGACAAACTTGCATGTTATCCAAAATGCAGATTTAATTCATGTGATTTTACAAAGCGGTCAGCACTTTCCTGCTCAGTTAATAGGATTTGATCAAGTCACCGACTTAGCGGTTCTAAAAGTAAATTCGAACAATTTACCAACCATCCCACAAAAAAGTAATCTGCAATCATTGGTAGGAGATATAGTTTTAGCTATAGGAAACCCACTAAACTTAGGACAAACAGTAACCCAAGGTATTATCAGCGCCACAGGTCGTAGTGGCTTAAGTAGCACTAACTATTTAAGTTTTTTGCAAATGGATGCAGCAATTAATAACGGTAACTCTGGTGGTGCTTTGGTTAACAGCAATGGCGTATTAGTCGGCATTAACTCAAGACAATTTACTCAATCAACCCCTGAATTGAATATTCAAGGTATTTTCTTTGCTGTTCCCTATCAATTAGCGGCTAAAATAATGCAGCAAATCATTGAGAATGGACGTGTAGTTCGTGGTTGGTTAGGTGTTTCTGCAACTCGGTATTTAGCTGATGCAAAAGGTTTTTTAGTTGATTCAGTAAGTCCTAATAGTCCTGCACAAATGGGAAAAATTCAAGCCGGAGATATTATTTTCCAAATTTCCAACCAACCTATTAATAGTATTGTGCAAGCGTTGGATATAGTGGCAGAGACAAAACCAAATACGACGTTGGTTTTTAAACTCTATCGCCAAGGAAAGAGTATTGAGACCAGTGTAACTATTGCCGAATTTAGTAACTAACGTCAGATCGAGATAAGCAAAATTACTCAACAAGCTATTGATATTAGATGTCACGTTGAAAATATTAAACATTCATTAACCCGAGTTGAGGTTAACTAAAGTTTAGAGTCTATTGGTTTTGCAGAATTGTTAATAATATATTGCTCCATTTCACTCGCAGGCATGGGTTTTGCGTAATAAAAACCTTGTCCATAGGAGCAATCCATTTTCTGTAGAAGCTGAGCATCTTCGATGTTTTCAATACCTTCACCAACGGTTGCCATACGAAGGTTTGTAGCTAAATCTACGATAGTTTTGATAATTGCTCTATTGTTTTTGTGTTCATGAACATTATTAATAAATGAGCGATCGATCTTCAAAACATCAATGGGAAAACGGTGTAAATAGCTTAAGCTAGAATAACCCGTACCAAAATCATCAAGTAGTATTTTCACACCTAAGCGTTTTAACGCCTTCATATTAGATAACACTATTTCAGTATTTTCTAAAAGAGCACGCTCGGTTAACTCTACTCTTAAATTCTCTGGTTTTAAGCCTGTTTCTATCAAAACTCTTTCAATATCATCAGGTAAAGTTGCACTAAAGAACTGATTACAAAATAAATTACAGCTTACATACAAATCATGGCGAGATAAAGATTCTTGCCAGGTTTTTAGTTGTTGGCATGATTTTCTTAATATTTGAAAATCAATGGCTTGTACCAGATTAGTTTCTTCTGCTAAAGGAATAAATTCATCTGGGAAAACGAAACCTCGCTTGTGGCTTTCCCAACGAGCTAAGGCTTCAAAGCCTTTTATTTCTTCATTTTCTAACTTAATAATAGGCTGGTAATAAGGAATAAACTCTTCCCATTCAATCGCTTCTCTAATATCTGCTTCAAGAGATAATGCATTTTGAACTCTTTGATGCATACTAGCATCAAACACTTCAAAACGCCCTTTACCACTGTCTTTTGCATGATACATTGCGGTATCAGCATCTCGCAACATGGTATCAGCATTATTATAGCGCTTGTCACTGAACAAAATGCCAATACTTGTGCCAGTAAAAACCAATTGATTATTAATAATAAATGGCTCTTTTAGAAATTCAGTAATACGTTGGGCTATTTCAAAGGCTTCATGGTCTGAATCAAGATCCTCTATTAAAATGACAAACTCATCGCCCCCTAGTCTAGCAACGGTGTCTTTACCACGAACAATAGCTGAAAGCTCACAGGCAATAAGCTTTAATAATGTGTCACCCGCATGATGACCCAAACTATCATTCACAACTTTAAATCGATCTAAATCTAAAAATAATATGGCAAAAGCTAAATCTGGCTTACGCTTATTACACGCGATTGCATGATTTAATAAATCAAGAAATACGGCTCTATTGGGCAAACCTGTTAAGCTATCGTGAGAGGCAGTGTGCTTTAATCTTTTCTCGGCTTGTTTACGTTGAACAATTTCTTCTTCTAAAGCTAACGTTCTGAGTTTAACCTGCTGCTCAAGTAATTCATGATTTTGTCTTTTTATGTCAGAGGTTTCTCTGCGCTTAATAGCTGAAGAAACGTGATTAGAAACAAAGTTAAGTAATTCTGCATCTTGTTGAGTATAGGTAGTATGGATAGTATAACTTTGAATGACCATCACCCCCAATAACTTACCTGAATACAATAGAGGAACACCTAACCAAGAATGCTCGCCAGAGGTAGGCTCTCGAGTTTCTCCTTTTTCAAATAAAACTTTCATATCTTGTTTGGTCAACAAAACAGTTTCCTGTTGACGAATTACTAGTTCAGAATAATGATCAGAAAGTTTTCTTGTTTGAAAAAAATCTAGGGTTTGACTTGATTCTTCATCGACAACATAAACATACTCTATTGTGTCACTTTCTTGATCGTATTTAGCAATAAAAAAGTTTGTTGCGTTGATCAACTGACCAACAATATTGTGCACTTTCGAATAGAAAACATTGATATCAAAACTAGCATCATTCGCAAGTTCTGAAATACGATATAAAGATTCTTGCAATAATTCAGACTTTTCTCGTTCACGAATTTGTGCCATTAATTCTTGTGTACGAGCATTAACAGCACTGGTTAATCGCTCTTTGTCCTGTAAACGAATCATAGCGCCAACCACATGCTGGCCAGCAAATGTGAGCATGTTTAAATCTTGCTCTGAATATCGTGTTTTTACACTGTAACTTTGTACTACCATTACCCCGATGACTAAATCATTGTGCAATAATGGAATACCTAACCAATCAGTTCCTGTTGAGCCGTATTGCTTAATTTTACCATTTTCTTGTAATTGCTTTTCTAAGAAGGGAGTAACTAATAAGGGCTGTGATGACTCTATTACTAAATGAGTAAAAGAGCCTGAAAAATCATTATAATCTATAACACCTATAGGTTTTTCATCTTTTTCATCCACATAGTAAACAAACTCTAGGGTAGAAAAGGTTTGATCATAGGTGACAATATAAAAATTTTCGGCCGTCATTAATGAGCCAATGGTTTGATGAACTTGAGGATAAAAATGATCTAAATCGTCACATTCTTGAGATAATCGATTTAGGTTAAACAAGGCGCTATAACGCAGCTGTAAGTCTTGATGTTGTTTTTGCAGTTTAAGCAATTCGTGGGCTAATGTTTCAGTTTTATTCTCTACTGATTTATCTTGACTAATCACTTCACTGGTTTTATTTTGTGCAACAGTAACCCTATGTTTTTTGGAATGTGCCTTAATCATAAATAAAAATTACCATTGTCATGAATATTAATTCAACCTCAGTACCCTAACTACAGAAAACTGTCAGATAAACATAATGAACTTTTATTAAAAAAAAATCCACTTTAGCAAGCTAAAATGGATTAATGATGAAACAAATTAATTACTACTGGCTTCCTTTTCCATATTATTTTTATATTCTTCAGTTTTATGTTTATTGCCACAAATGGCCAATTGTTTTTCATCACGATAATATCGAACATCAATGCAGTCTTGTTGATATCTGCGTTCGAGCTCGGTACGAATTAAAGGCTGACCTTTCGCATTAATTATTTGACGATGTAAGGCTTGGCATTGTTGAATTTGCTCAGACGCTAACGTTACATCTTCACAAGCATCATCATTGCTAGAGCAACCCACTAAGACAAGAGCGAAGCCAATAGCTGAAAAAAGAGAGTATTTCATGTTGTTGATTACTTAATTATTTTAAAGTTGGATGTTAATTTCATTATATAACAAAGTCCTGAAAATCGTTATTATTTGTTCGCAAACTTGAAGATAACCAAAACCCGTTTACAATTAGTTCATAGTTGTAGCTTATCGAGAAAAAATATGTCACTACCTGTCGTTGATTATACCGCCAAAGATGCACCACAGCAGTTTGTAAAAAGTTTAAAAGAAACTGGGTTTAGTGTACTCACAAATCACCCCATTAAACAATCTTTAGTTGAGTCGATTTATCACAATTGGCAAGTGTTTTTTAATAGCCAAGACAAACAAAAATTTGCTTTTGACGTAGAAAAACAAGATGGCTATTTTTCTGCTGAGATATCAGAGACAGCTAAAGGTCATAACCAAAAAGATATAAAAGAGTATTTTCATGTTTATCCTTGGGGGCGCATTCCTGAAATGTTGAAAGAAGAAATACTAAATTACTATCAACTAACATCAAACTTAGCCAGTGAATTATTAGACTGGGTGGAAGAATATAGCCCTGAACATGTCGCAAAAAACTATTTTCAACCACTATCAAGCATGATAAATGACACGCCAAACACCTTATTACGTGTCTTACATTATCCTCCTTTAAAGGGTAATGAAGAAGCTGGCGCCATAAGAGCTGCAGCCCATGAAGATATAAATTTGTTAACGATATTACCCGCATCAAATGAACCGGGCTTACAAGTACAGTGTCAAGATAAAAGCTGGTTAGATGTGCCTAGTGATTTTGGTAATTTGATCATAAATACTGGTGATATGTTGCAAGAAGCATCGGGAGGGTATTTTCATTCAACTACCCACAGAGTTATTAATCCAAGCTGTAAAGCGAGTACAAAGTCGCGCATTTCGTTGCCACTTTTCTTACATCCTCGTAGTGAAGTAAGATTATCACAAGAACACACACAAGCTAGTTATTTACTTGAACGTTTACGCGAACTTGGCGTTAAGTAACGTCTATATTTAAGCCGATTACAACATTAAAGTGTTGCAATCGGTTCAGCTGCTGGCTCACTAAAGTGATAACCTTGTGAGTAATCAATTCCCAATTTTTTCACAACGTCCTGTACGGCTTCGTTGTGAACAAACTCAGCAATACAGGGAATATTAGCATTATGAGCAAAAAAAGTTATCGCTCGTGTTATTTCATAACTTTTCTCACTTATGTCAATATCCTTAATATATTTAGCGTCAATTTTTAAGTAATCGATGTCTAAGTCTAGAATGCGTTCAAAGTTTGAATACTCTGTGCCAAAATCATCAATAGCAAGTGAGTAACCTAAAGCTTTCAATTCGGTTAGCTGTTTAATATGATTTTTCTTACCTAAGGCACTAACACCTTCTAATATTTCAAGACCAACTCGTTGAGGTGCTATTTTATATTGTTTTGCTTTTCCGGTTAAAAACGCAGACAAGTAGTTTTGACTTAAGTCATCTTCAGTAATATTTAATGAAAAGCTATAATCGTTATTAGCCATTAATTTAAAGCTTTTATCAATCATCACTTGCGTTATTTCGGGTAATAAGCCCGAGAGCTTGGCTACATCTATAAAATGATATGGAGAGATAACCTCCCCGTCTTTAACGATACGAGCAAGTACTTCAAATTTTGAAATTGTTTGACTTTGATTATGATAAATACCTTGAAAATAAGGAGTAACTTGTCCTAATTCTAATGCAGTATGCAATAAGTTATTTGTTGCAATAAAATGATCTCTTGTTGAAATATCAATATATTCAACTTGCTCATCAAAAATATGATAACGATTCTTTCCTAAACTCTTTGCTTTCTTTAATGCTAACGCACAATTGCGCAACAAGTTTTTTTTGCCCTTGGATGCGCCGTAAGTAAAGGCAATATGCATAGAAATATCTTCAACTTGAATTAAAGTATTATTGAAATAATACTGAATGTTTTTTATCTGTGATGCGATATCAATTTCACCATCAAACAATAACCCAAATTCGTCGGAATTAAGACGAAATGTGCCGTGAATTGAAAAGTTGTCTGCTAGTATTTTTGCAATATTTTTTAAAATTTCATCCCCTAGATCAAAACCATACGCTGTATTTATATAACTGAAGTTATTGATATTTAGCAGTAATAGCGTATGAACTTTATCAGTAGCAAGTATCTGTTGCTCTAAATATGTTTTATTATGCAAATTGGTCACAGAGTCGAAAAAAGCCATATCAACTATTTGTTGCTGAGCTGTTTTCAAGTCCGTTAAATCATTGAATATTGATAAATAGCTTTGTACTTCGCCCTGCTCATCTCTAATAACAGTAATACTCATCCATTGATGAATTAAGTTGCCATTTTTATGCTTATTAGTGACTTCACCTTGCCATTTATCATTTTTTAATAATTCTTGCCAAAACTGTTGATAAAAAGCTTTATTTTGTAAGCCAGAAGATAAAATATTGGGATCTTTACCTAAAACATCATTTGCACAAAAACCGTAAATTTTTTCGAAAGCAGGATTGACCTCTAAAATGAGGTTGCTTTTATCCGTAACCATCACTCCTTCTGTTGCATTATTCAACCCTATTGATAATAGCTGTAAACGGTTTTCTCTACGCTGTCTTTTTAAAACGATGCTGACTATAGATGAACAGGTTTCTAATAATTTTTTATGAAATGGAGCGGGAGATCTATGTTCAAATGATGATAATGCAAATGTTCCTATGGCTTCTTTATACTCATTATGGATAGGTAGCGACCAACATGAACATAAGTTAAAGTCATAAGCAACTTGACGCAGGTTTTGCCAACGCCCATCCTTAAAGTTATTTTGTACATACTGTGCTTTATTATAAAAAACAGCATTACCACAAGCCCCACTGTATGGACCTGGTTCTAAATTCTCTAAGGCTTTATGTCCATCAGGAGAAATCGATGGTGCACACTTTACGCTTAACAAACCACTACTGCTATTCATCATCATAATTGAAGCTGCAGCATTAGGTAGAGCACTTTCGGCTAATGAACAAAGTGTGTTGAAAATACTTATAGCAGATTCATTAGCAACTAACATTTCTAATGTTTTTTGCATAATATCAGCAATCATATCGTATTGCTTAGGGGTTATAGAAACATCTTCACTCATGTTTTTACTCTTTTATAATCCTTTAAAACTCACCCTTGGGTAATTTCTTTATGCACAATGGTATTAGTCACGAACAATAGGGAATATAGTAAAAATATTCGTTGATGCAGCACAACTTTTGATAGATTAAGATCAAAAATCATTAAAGATAGGTTAAAATTTTGTTACTTATGTTAATTGATTTACTTTCCCCCACCTTCAAGCTTTCGTCTAAAACATAATTTCCTATTGATGTTCGATGTAAAGCGATTACAGGGTTATTGAAGCGACCAAACATTCTTTTTATTTGATGGTAGCGACCTTCTGTTAAAATCACCTCAGCTTGGAATTGAGAAATAATTTTTAAAGCTACTGGTTTGGTGGTGATATTCTCAAAGGCAAAATACATGCCCTTTGAAAAAGCTTGAATATACTCATTGTTTAATGGGTTTTGCAAAGTCACCAAGTAGTGCTTCGGTACTTTACTTTTTGGTGATGTTAGCTGCTCAGACCAACGACTATCGTTCGTTAATAGAACCAACCCAGAAGTGTTTAAGTCTAGTCGCCCTACAATATGTAAGCTTGCTTTTTCATTCGCCGATAATAACCTACTCAATAAATCGATCACTGTTTGGTGTTTGTCATCTTTTGTAGCGCAAACAACTCCCACAGGTTTATGCAACATTATGTATAAAGGTTTGTTATTTTGAATAATTTTATTATCCAATGAAATTATAGAAAATTTATCAATAGGCTGAGCAATATCAGTGGCAATAACACCATCAACATGAACCCGCTTTTGTGCTAACAACAAGCGTACTTTTTTACGGTTTATTTGACATTTTTCACTAATGAAACGATCAAGGCGGGCGCGATTTATTGACATAATAAAATTAGTGTTATTAACAATTAAATAGTATCTAATTTCAATTGCTTGGCAATCAAATTCAGAACTTTTTGTAGCTTAATTTTCAGCAATCTTGCTAATAATTTGTTCTGTTGGTTTAGCATAGTTAATTCAGTATCGGTTATCGCAATATGACAAATTAATATTTGTTCATTTTCACTCTTTTCATCATGACTAAAAGCATAATAACTAAAAACATCATCACAATAGTTGTGCGCTTCATGTTGTGATTGCATTTTTTTCTGTAAAACAAAACCTTGTGGTGTTTCTATACATAATCGCACAAACAAAATATTATCTTCATCTCCATACCAGTTGGCAGTCATCGTTTGAAAGTTAAACTGCGCTTCGAGTTTGTTGCATACCGATGTTATTTTCGCAAATTGCTGCATTAAATTTTCACAAGCATAAATTGAAATAGGTAATTGTTCCGTCATATTTTTAAACTCATTTAAAAATCGAACTGTAAGTAAATAGTATTATAATTACTACCACCTTTAATGCGACCAAATTGTGAAGCTGATTCAAATATAGAAGAGCGGTGATGAATACTGTAACCAAGCCAAGTTTCTTTTAATGCTCGTACACTAAAAACATCTCCAAGGTTGATATCGACACTAAAATCGATAGCATTCATTAGCTCGCTCGGTCGATAACCTTTTTCTTCCATTTCAACCCTTTCTATATAAGTTACATCGGAAACATACGACAAACCTTCCGCCAAGCCTAAACGCCAACGCACAGGCCAAGAAAAAGTGTAATATGCTTTTATTGCTAGAACATATTCTTGCTCTGAATCTTGCACTTCAGAGTTCCAATGCCAAACAAAGCCCGTTGTTAAGTATATATCAAGCGGTAGTGAAAATAATTCGTCTGTTAATGGCAACCCATAATAAAGTGAAGTAAGTTGATTGTTGTATTCATCTTTTTCTGTGTCACCCGCTATAATATCACCAATATTTGAAGGTGTTGCCCAGCCATGGGCAATACGTAGGTAACCATGGTTTTTCAAACTTGTATTTTTCGATTTTGTAATATCATTAAAAAAAGCAAAACCAAGATAAGCTTCACTTTGCCAGCGTTGATCAACAATAACCGCTTTATAAGCATTACTGTCTAACACTGTAGCGCCTATTGAACCCAGTAAATAAAAATTACTTGCCACATGATAACGCGTTTCTAAGTTAATATTTAAATCAACGCCCGCCCCTATTCGTTGATCAGTCAATTGTTCTAAAGCAAAGTAATGACTGTTAAAACTCGCACTTTTATAACGCGCGCTAATTTTAGGCATGAATTCCCAACTATCATGTTGAAAATACCAGCTTTTACTCACATTTCCATAAGGTTTACCTTCAAGATCGCTAAATAATTCAATATCAATAAAGCTGTTTTTTTGCGTTATCTTTCGCCATTGAATACCTAAATCAATAGTGTCACCCTGCACCTGATTTTGAAATTCAGCTGGTATATCAAAAAACCGCATTCGCGCCATCGCATTAACGGTCCAGTCACCTTGTTGATACAAATGCGCACCACCTTCAGTGCCTCGAATAAAAAATGTTTCTCCCTGATAGAACATCATAGGTACAACACTAGTAACATTATCGGCTTCTGTATCAAATGGAATTTCAGCATTACGCATTAATACCCCAACACCCCATGTTTGCTCTTGAAATACTTGTCTATTGTCGTCAACTTCTTCAGCTTCACTGGGGGCTATAAAGATGATAACAAAAACAAATACAACATAAATTAAGCGCATTTTCACTTTCCATTGGTTCGTTAAAATAATATTAGCGCTTAAAAGATAAAGCTATTTAAGAATACTTCATCCGTATAAAAAACAAAAGATCATATACCGCTGTTAAAGCTTAGGATAAACACAGTAAATAGCTATGAATTTAACGACTTGAAAATGTAGCAAAGCTAAAAATTGATGAATGATCATTATTTTTCTGTTTGTTCTTTGCAAAAGAGCATTGCTTGATGTTATAAATTTATCTCATATAAAGAGAGACAGTGGCAGAACAATCCAGTGAAGAGCAATACAACTCAGCACCAATCAATCGCGAAGGGTACACTTTGTAATTACTGTCACTATCGTCGACAAAAAGAAGATATTAGTCCTGAATGGGAGTGTCCAAAGTGTCAACGGGTTTATCATAAAGTTCCTTTAGACCATGAAAGAATCCCCAAGAATAGATATGTTGGCGGTTTTGACATTGAACCTTCATTCTTTTCGCGCATTCCAATAGAACCATTGTTGTCACTGATCATTATTTTGTCTGACTTAACTTATGGTTGGTCAACAAAGTGGCATAAACTAACAACTAAACTCACACCAACAGAGCATGTTTGTATTGTTTTGTTCTGTTTAGCTGTTATTTGGTTTGGTGCTCAGTTTACTAATTTATGTTATAAACATTTACCAATACGTACTGGTATTATGGAACATTTAGCTAAAAAGAATGAGCATGAAGAAAAGTTAATAATTAAGTATATGCCTAGATTGGTTGTGTTGTCAGCATGGGCTTTTCTTCTATGGTTTATTTTTAAAGTTAGCTGGATGTAGCATAGCTCTCAAATGAGTTAATGTCTTAAAGCAAAATATAATTATGGCAAAACCTAATAAAAAAGGCCCAACTAAGACTGTCGATATATTTTGCAGTAAGTGCAAAGCACACCTTTTTAAATATAGAAAAGGTGGTAAAGGCGCATTGGTAAAATGCTTTAAGGAACGTATCAGTCAAGACTTTACTTCGACTCCCTGTACTTGCCCTAATTGCGAGAATATATTTGCTCGAGAAACCCTTATCAAAGGCACACCCGCCTATAAAATAATTGGAGGGAAAGTTAGATTTAAATAATCTAACGATTAAATACCAGCCCTACCATTTAACAAGCCCATACTCCTTTGATTTACCTTGGTTTTTCATTAGATAGTATGCAGTTTTGCCGTTAATAGTCTACGCTTATTAAAGTTGCCATAATATTTAAAATAAACAAGGGAAGTTTAAGTTTTGTCTGTATTTAACCTGAACTTTGTTTAAGAGATAGCTATATCATTGAAAGACATCATAACCAGTAAGAACATCCCAACATTTAATTCAACGTTATCATCAAGTGACTGTCGAGTGATTGCTGTTGCCTTATCTAGGCTTATTGTTATTCACATCATTATGATAGCTACCTTTGCTTCTGCTTTTAGTTATAGTAATTCCAACCAATTACAACTGGATCATCTTTCGATAGAGCATGGTTTACCTAGTAAAACGATTCTTTGCCAGCTGCAAGACAGCTTGGGCTTTATCTGGTTTGGTACAAAAAATGGTTTAGCCCGATATGACGGTTATGAATTTAAACTATATGAACCCAACAATAATGATGCTTTTTCAATTTCTCATCACTATATAAATGATCTGTATGAAGATGATTTGGGTTTTATATGGGTTGCAACAGATGGAGGAGGTCTTAACCGCTTTGATCCAAGGAGCGAGCAATTTAAATCATTTCATCATAGTTCGGCAAACACAAGTAGCCTAAGCAATAATTCAGTGAGGGCAATAAGTTCAGGGCAAAATGGAAAATTATGGATTGGCACTAACAATGGATTAAATTTATTTGATCCTGCAACCGAAACATTTACTTTATATCAGCACCAAGAAGATGATCACACCAGTCTTTCTTCAAATAATATTATTTCTTTATATAGCAAAAACAATGGAGTGTTGTGGGTTGGGTTAAATGATGGCTGGCTAAATAGACTTTCCCCCCAATCAACAGCGTTTAAACGATACAAAATTACTGACCCCGGTTTTAATGATGTTGGCATCACAGATATTGAACAAAATAGAAGTGATGAAAATAAATTATTTATCGGCACCAGAGGGTTTGGTCTATACATTTTTTCAATCAATTCAGGTCAATGGCAACACTTTGCTCACGATCCACAAAATAAATACAGCTTAACTGACAATTCTATCAACGATATTCTTCAAGATACTCATCAACGCGTTTGGGTCGCAACCAATAACGGCCTAAATTTATTTGATATTAATACGGAAAATTTCACCGCTAATTATACTAAGCAGAATAATAATTTAGGCCTTAGCGATAACAAAATACAAAGTATACTTGAAGATAATAGTAATATGCTTTGGTTTGGTACTTGGTATGAAGGGGTAAATATTTTAAATCCAAATTCTATTGATTTTCACAATATCACTCACCAAGCAGAAAATTTTGAAGGACTTACCGATAATTTTATCAATGCATTATTAGTGGATTTGAATGGGAACTTATGGGCCGCAGGAGATAAAGGTCTTAATGTTCAACTACACAAACAGAATACTTTTAGCCATTTTTTACACGATCCTTCAGACCTTAACAGCCTAAGTGATAATGTAGTTAGAAGTTTGCTGGTAGATAACTCTTCGAGGTTATGGGTCGGCACAAAAAATGGCGGTTTAAATCTTTGGAATGAACAAACCAAAGAGTTTTCACATTACCTACATGATCCAAAAAATTCACGCAGCTTGAGTAATAATTCCGTGCAATCTATTTACCAAAGAGATAATGGTGAATTGTGGGTATCGACTCGTGATGGGCTTAACAAATTTGATCCTGCTACAAACAGCTTTCAACAGTATTTACATCAACGTGATAACGAAAACAGCTTAAGTGACAACTATCTTTATCAACTATTTGAAGACAGTAAAAATAGGTTATGGATTGCAACTCGAAACGGAGGGTTAAACTTATGGCATGATAAAACTCAGTCATTTAAATCTTTCACTCATAATCCTGATGATAGCAATAGTATTAGTAGTAATTTTGTCTCGACGATTCAAGAAGATAACACTGGTGTATTGTGGGTTGGCACGGTTGGTGGAGGACTAAACAAAGCAACTGTTATAGAAGATAATGAACAACTATCGATACACTTTAACCAATTTTCAACGAAAGATGGTATTAGAAGCGATTTAATTGCAGCCATAGAAATCGACCAGCTTGGTATCTTATGGATAAGTACAACAGATGGTATTTCTAGATTTGATCCACTCAAAGAAACATTTAGTAATTTTGGCGGTGTTGAAGGTGTACAAGCCGATGGTTATTTTATTGGTTCGAGCACTCAGGATAGCTTTGGGCGTATATACTTTGGTGGCATTAATGGTATTACTCGTTTTTCACCAAAACAAATAGAAATAGTCTCACCGCCCCCACAATTAGCGATAACAGGTATAAGGCTGTTTAATAGCCCGTTGAGCGTGGAACCTCAAAATCCCAATGCGGTATTAACGCAATCTATTACATTTACTCCAAATATCACATTAAATGACACGCAATCAGTTTTTTCATTAGAGTTTTCAGCTTTACATTTTACTAACAGTTTAAAAAACAAATACTCTTATCAATTAGTTGGATTTGATGAAACCTGGATTAACACTGATGCAAAGCGTAGGTTTGCCAGCTATACAAATTTACCGGCAGGAACATATACCTTTACGGTAAAAGCAAGTAACAGTGAAGGTGGCTGGAATGAAAAGGGGAGTAGTTTAGTTATCACTATTTTACCTCCTTGGTGGCTCACATGGTGGGTTAAAATTATTGTTGTCACCCTTTCATTATTAATTTTATATTCAATATATCGTCTACGTATCAGTTTATTAACGCAACAAAGAAAGGAGCTAAAAGCTAAGGTCGAAGAAAGAACACAAAACATTATTACCTTGAGCGATATTGGAAAAGAAATCAGTGCTTGTCTAAATGTTGAAATGATTTCAAAAACTGTCTACCAACACATATCAAAATTAATGGATGCAACCATATTTGGCATAGGAATATATCAAGCTGATCAAGAAACGATTAACTATAAACTTGCTATGGAAGGATCGTTGAAAATGCCTAATTATGAGCGAGAAATGGCAGATAAAAATCAATTAGCTGTTTGGTGTATTGAGAATAAGCAAACCATATTCTCAAACAATATAATGGCAGAATATCGACAATATATTGATGAGTTCATGGAAGATAAAATAAGCAAGATAAAGTTAAGTGATGGAAGCTCCCCTCGGCTGGTTAATTCAGTTTTGTATGTTCCACTGATAATAAATGATCGAGTGCTTGGTATTATCTCGGTACAAAGTTATTTAACCGATGTATACAATGCTCACCATATGAATATGTTACAAACACTAGCAACATATATTGCAATCGCATTAGAAAATGCCAGTGCATATCAACTAATTGAAAATAAAAACAAGGAAATTCTAAATACTCAGCATCAGTTGATACTTTCAGAAAAAATGGCATCGTTAGGCACCTTAACCGCGGGTGTTGCTCATGAAATAAATAATCCTACAAATTTTACTCATGCCTCTGTTTTTTTAATGAAGGAAGAAATCAGTCAGATAACAATGTCATTAACACAACTGGCTGGTGGAGATGATGCCGATCCCGAAGTTATAGATAGCTTTGCCAAGATGTTTCAGAAACTAAATGAACTAACAGAAACAGCACTTGAAGGAACTAATCGAATTACTAAAATTGTCGAAAATTTACGTATTTTTACTCGATTAGACACTTCAAATAAAGGCTTAACAGATATTGGCGATTTGATCCGCTCAACAATAAGCCTAGTAACAACTCAATTTAATGCTATTGATATAAAAACAGACATTACGATAACTCGACAAGTAAGTTGTTTTCCTTCTAAATTAGGGCAAGTTTTTATGAATATTATTATTAATGCTTGTCAGGCAGTTGACGAAAAATGGCGCAACAACAAAGAAGCGCAGCCCGCTTATAAAGGTCGACTATATATAGTAGCAAGGGAATTAAGCGAAACTATAGAAATTACCTTCAAAGACAATGGTATTGGTATGGATCAAAAAACTATCAATAAAGTATTTGAGCCATTTTTTACAACAAAATCTTTAGGCAGTGGCACAGGTTTAGGCATGGCAATCACCTACGGAATTATTGAAGAACATCAAGGTGAAATTCATGTCACCTCAACGCCAAATGAAGGTACTGAAATATCCATCACACTCCCTATTAAGTTATAATCAACTTGGTGTAATAAACTTGGTTTAACAGACATAACTCAGTTACTTTCCCAAAAATATTGTTCATAAGAACTAATTTCTAATGCCCGAGAAAAAGCTCTATCAATAGATTGGTAAGCCTTTGCATCCATATCTTCCTTCACGGCTATATATACACCAGAGGGGTAACCGAGGAACTTTGAACAGGCAAGTGTTTTAGATAGCGGATTTTTATCATGATAAACCTCCATCGGGTTAGGATGATAAAATGCCTTATATTCATCTGTTAATAACATCTCTATGCCCCTACGCAAGGAGTCTGTTTTTTTTAACATGTGTAAATCAGCCCCTGCTGCTTTTACAATAGGCAATATTGGTGTTCCAGGTAAAACACCGATGGTTAAGTTTTTTAATCGATGTGATGCACTAAGAATAGGAATGAAATTTTCTTTTTTAAAGCACAAACCAGGAACCATACGAAATAACGGTTTGGTTAAGTGCCTAAGGTTGTTATTAACTAAAGTAAGCGGAAGTAGTAAATCAATACGGCCTTTTTCAATTTCTGCTATGCCATCTTCACGAGAGTATCGAATAAACTCAACCTCGGCATATATACCTTTAAGTACCCTATCTACATAGCGATAAGCTTTATCCTCCTCGATATTTTCAATAAAATTAATATGTGGTGGATAATCAACAATGCCTACTTTTATTGTCTGTGCAGATACTATTCCAACGAAAAGAAATGACACGTAAACGAAGAGATGTAATTGCCTTTGCATAATTCTTCTAACTCCAAAAAATCTTTTTTATATATAGTAATACTTAAGCCCCCAGCAAAGCTTGCTAACGTCCAGTTTTCCATAACAAAGCCAGTCATATCAATATGAGTATATTCAGAGGTGGCTTTGCCTTTATTTAGTGGATTGTCGCTAGGTTTACCGTGACAGCTCAAACAGAACTTGTCGAGTTTCATCGGCAAAAAATATCGATAAGAAGGTAGGTCATTCATCAACGATGTATCATCAAACAATGGCTTGAGTTTTGATTCCTTGAACCCATTCATCGCATCAGTTTCCCATGCATCAGGAAGGTTTAATGGATTCCTCACAGAACCGATCATATTGGTAAATTTTATTTTAATACCTACCCCTTTTCTTGACAGTTTCTCAGACACTTGAAAAGCAAATATAGCGGGTATTAAACCTTTGAACTCTAACGCATCATCGTTAATTAAGGTGCGATTTTCTTCCATCACTTCAACCATGGTTTTCAACAGCAAAGCTTGTAGTCTACTGCTTTTATCAGGAAACATATGGTGATGTTGTTGCTTATAAGTTCGCTTGATATCTTCAATAAACTTATCACCAAACAATGAGTCTTTATCTCCTCCTTTTTGATTAATTAAGGTTTGGTTTTTAAAAATATGATACATAGATGCCGTGAAAATTTTAGATATATCACGAATAAAAAGTTCAGGGTTTGACACTTGGGCAAAGCAACTGTTGAAGAATAAAAATAGCAGCAAAGCCAATGTTTTTTTCATAACTTATATCGTCTTAAGTATCACCTAATGGTTTAATCTTAGTGTGTTTTCATTAAATGTCCAAAATAATTGTTCCGCAGGTAGTTCAATGAGAGTATCAAGAAAGACATCTAATTGTATGAGCTGTGATGGACTTAACGAAGGAAGCGAAAATGAGTTTTGAATTCAAATACCAGGAATACCATAGGGTATAGCATACATTCCAAAATACCAGTTTGGTAATGTCGACAGCGCCTAAAGTGGCATAACAATTCATTGGGGTAATTCTAGAAGCTTGACAATCAAACCAACCTGACATAAGGTAGGCTAATGAAGCATTCAAATGATACACGCACAGCAATTTTAGATACCACTCAAGATTTGGTGCAACGCCAGTCAATTAGCGGTGTTAGCTTTCAGGATCTAGCTGATCGCATTGGTATTAAAAAAGGCAGCATGTATTATCACTTTAAGTCTAAGGATGATTTGTCTATTGCCATGCTTGATAGGGCGGGTCAACAACTTAAGGATAGTTTTAAAAGGGGTTATGAAAAAACGGCCACAAACCAATTGTCGTATTTTTTAAAGATTTACAGCGAGTACATTGGCGCTGGCACACGTATGTGCCCTGGCGGAGCTTATGTTGGCGAGTGGGATAAATTGTCAAACCCTGTTAAATCACGCGTCAAATGGTTAATTGAAATCCAAAATAAGGGCTTAAAGAAAATACTTGCTGCAGGGGTAAAAAACGATGAATTTGAGACCCATGGAATGAGCATAGATGAATTAGCACTTTGGTTAGTATCAAACCTACAAGGTGCATTGCTCACCAGTAGAGTTGTCGGTAATAAAGAACCTTTTGAAGCAATCGTTCAGGTCATAGGCCGCTTTTTACAAGTGAAATAGGTCTACCTTTTTTTGTCCAATTACCCTACCTCTCGTCAGGTTTGTTTAAATAAATAAAAGTGAATATAGTCTGTTTATAAGCAAATAAATTTAATTTAAGGGAAAAACATGAAAATTGTAATGCAATTATTTAAAGCAAAAAACCAATTGCTCAGCTTAATATCACCCACCAAGGCTGCCAGCCAAGCCGTGTCGATATTTCTAAATCCACGTCGTTCTCAGCCGAAAACATGGGAATTAAAAGCTGAAACAAGTGGTCAACGTTTTAAATTGAACCAGCAAGTCAGCGCTATTCGTTGGGCACCAGAATCCAATGACAAACAAAAAAAGCAAGTGTTGTTAGTTCATGGTTGGGAAAGTCGTGCCACCCAAATGTACGGTTTTGTACCAAAGCTAATGCAGCAAGGTTATGAAGTTGTAGCTATCGACATGCCCGCTCACGGACTATCCTCTGGCGTTCGTTCAGATGCTAAGCAATTTTCTGAAAGTATTCTTTTGGCTGAAAGGAAGTGTGGAAAATTTGACATAATTATAGCTCATTCCATGGGAGCTGGAGCTACGAGTCATGCATTAGCCAATGGGTTATCTAGTGATAAATTGGTTTTAATATCAACCGCTTCTTCAATTGAAACAGTTTTAAATAGATTTGGCAGATATATAGGGCTAAACGCCAAAGCGACCCAATCTTTTGTTAATCAGGTTGGTGAAGAAGTGGGCACAAAGGCATCTGAGATTGATTCGATTACCATGGCACAAAGTAATAGTATCCCGACTCTTTTTATTCACGATCGATTTGATTACGAAGTACCATTAAGCGAAGCAGAAAAGTTGCTCCCCCTATTTAACAATTCTGATATTTTTATCACCGAAGGATTGGGACATAGAAAAATACTTTTTGTCAACTTCTACAAGTGCCGTTTAAGTTGGTTTAATTTAGCAAGGTATAAAGCTAAGGAAATTAGTGCTTGCCATAGGTCTACGACTTGCACAATATTATCGGTTTCAGGCTAAGGAATATTTCAGATTGAATCAATGACTTTGCCAGTTTATCCTAAAAGAGAATATACGGCTCCGCTGAAGTAGGTATTTAATATTTGGAATTTCTTTCATATTATCTCTTATGAAAGAAATTGTTTTAACTATTTATGTAGCACTCATGAAAAGAAGATTATTCAAAACAAAAGATAAGTAACCGCTTGATTCACAAGCGGTTACTTTGAAAAAGTGAGCTGACACATAAGCCGGGTTTTGTATCTCTTTCGAAAAAAAGTGACAATCATTCGTCTAGGCCTTAAATCGCTTTAAGGCTCAAGCAACCTACCCGGTTTCCACGCGAACCACGCT
>MAAB01001381.1_pt1 | contig 46619 bp, 38 predicted proteins | sample 1115991 | NCBI WGS metagenome assembly MAAB01 (sample SAMN04961124, study PRJNA320927) | seawater metagenome | isolation source: sample BD02T18 sea water enriched with oil for 18 days | place: USA:Gulf of Mexico | collected 2013-07-27 | reverse complement strand
TGGCTATTTTCTGACCTTAAAATCAAGCAATATCTAATGTATCCAATTCACAAGTGATCGTAAATGTTATTAAACATAAATCGTTCAATCTAAATTAGCATCAGAATGAAAAGAAAGATGGCAAATGCTGCGAAGTTTTTTATCGCAGGGGATTAACAAAAAATTTGCAGAATGTTTATTTCTAAGACTTAAAAATACCAACAAAAAAGCATCAAAAATGATTCTGATGCTTTTATAAATATTCATCAATTAAATTATTGTAAGCTTTAAGTGTATAACCTAAACCCTAATACATAAGTGGCTATTACCTTTTTACCTTAGGCTTCTCAAACAGAGCATGCACAATAGTAAAAATTTTAACTGCCTTATTTAATCTTATCGGCTCAAGAACACGATTTAATTACTGAACTTTTTTATGAATAAAGTAATACAACAACCCTTAATAAATGTAGCAATGAACCTTTGGGTTCAAAGTGGGAAGGTATTTCTACCGTAGGCTTCCTATTCAACGATAGGCTTGCTCAATAGTAAAAAGGGATATCCCTTATTTTATAAGTGTCGACTCACGTGCATTCAGTTATTAATGATTGTTGAGTCTTACTTTAATACAATTAATATGATGCATTCCTTATGCCACTTTAATTGTCGGTTTTTTGACTTTTTAATTCAACTGGCTTCTTAAATCATTATTACTTAGACAAACTCCAAGTACATTAATCATGGTAATTGCTACATAACCGACATCAGGAGCTACAACCATAACGGCAACTTTACGAAGCCATGAGAGTTTTTAGGGATTATTAACCAATGTGTTGCATCGAAAGGTTGAACACATGGCCTAATATAGACATTAAAAGGTTTAGAATTTAAGATCACTTTTTTCAGAACTACGGATATGGCGGGCGATATATTCGCCATATCTTTTCTCATGTAACCATTAGCGGTATCATCTCTAGTCGAGTGATCTAATTTATTGTGCTACTACATCTTGTCTTTACAACTCAAACATATTACCTAAGTAAGTTGTTGAGTTACTTCTCTATTGTTCTACTTTCCTTTTAAGAGCTTCATTCATTAATTGATAACCTTCTTCAATGGCATCAAGAGAAGCAAATGGTATGACTATTCCACTAAACCTTTCACGATGGATAAGTGTTGTTTTATTTTTATTAAGGGAGATTAGCTCAAACACATGAACTCCTTTGAAAACGCCAGAAATACCCCCTCCCCAGATTAGTTTTTTATTTCTCTCTAGCTCCATGACATGGGGTTCAATTTCTACTTTTTGACCATTTGGTTTATGAATCTCAACGTTTAACTTTGCTCCAAGTTCCAAAGTTCCCTCCACTTTTACGTGATAGGGGTTCCAACTCGGATAATTTTTATTATCAACAAGAACATCCCAAACTTTTTCTACTGGTGCATCAATATCAATTTCTGTGTAGATTTTTTTCTCAGGCATCATTGAGCAAGAACACAATAACCCCAATGTAATGAGTAAGATCACTTTTTCCATATATATTCCTAAAGATTAACTATTGAGTTTATAATATTGAAGTGGCCTAAAAATCTCATTAACATATGTTAAAAACTAGATATACGAAGTGATGAAACAATTTATTCAAGAGATCGCAGGTTTAGATGATTCAACAGCCCAAGCTTTTGTTGATCTATTTATCTGTTCTTCATTAAAAAAGGGCGATAATTTTATATCTGAAGGTGAGAAAGCTCATAAAATAGCCTTTATAAAGGAGGGGATTTTAAGGTCTTATTATATTTCCCCTAAAGGTGAAGAGTACAATAAACACTTTTTTCTCGCTGGCGTTTTTGTCGCTCCCTTAACTTCATTAGTATTGAAAACACCTAGCTCTGTCTATATAGGAGCCTTGGAAAATTCCAGTTTATTAATTGCGGACTATAATGACATCGAAAAGCTTTATAGAGAGAAACCTATACTCAATAGGCTGGGACGTATTTTAGTTGAGCATGCTTGGATCGGTAAAGAGCGCAGAGAGACTCAATTGATTATGAGTGATGCAAAAGATAGATATAAAGCATTCAGAGATGAACACCCCGGACTAGAACAAAGAATCCCCCAATATCATATTGCCTCTTACCTTGGAATTACGCCTGTCCAGTTAAGTAGAATCCGTTCAAGAAAAAATTAATCTTACTAATTCAGATAAAACAGAATCGGAAGTCCCAACGAGTGAAGATACTACTTAAAAAAGAGGCATTAAAGTTTATTTGAGTAAGGATTAACTATTCAAAACCATAAAGGAAAACTACGTTAACTGTTCCACATCCCAAGTACACTTTTTCTTATATCCGTTATAGCTACCTTTGCAGATTCTTTTTCTCTTTGATTGGGATGTATTTTCGGATAGTGAATCTGTTCAAGACACTTCATTACACCATCAGATAGAAATCTGCTCTTACCTCCATATACATGCCTGTCGCCCCATCGTTGTTGCTCAGGCACCCAGTACTTTAATGGCTGTAACAAATGCAATCCATCCTTAGCTCTTGTGATGGCAACATTAAGTAATCTACGTTCTTCTTCAAGAGCGCGATTATCAGCAGCATACTCGTTCGGAAAATTGCCATCAGCAACATTGAGAATAAAAACATCCTGCCACTCTTGTCCTTTAGCGCTATGAACAGTGGATAAGATAAGGAAATCATCATCAATCACTGGTGTTCCAGACAAGTCGCCACTTGATTGCGGGGGATCTAGCGTAAGCTCGCTAATAAACCTTTCTCTGGTAGGAAATTGTTGAGAGATTTGAATAAGCTGCTCTATATCTCCCCAACGTACAAAGTGATCATCATAATTAATTTCTAATAACTCTTTATAAACACCGGATAAGAACTGTAATTGCTCGCTCCACTTTATCTGATCCGTGGTCATGCTAACCAAATTATCCACCAGTTTCTCATATAAAGGTAAAGCAGTTTCAGGAGGTGTGAAATTTTTTAAACAATTAAAGTCATAGTCATAACCCGCTAAATATAGATTGATTTTTTCAGCAAATTTTGGTCCTACACCCGGTAATAATTTAAGCAGTCGAAAAGAGGCTATTTTATTCTTAGGATTATCAGCCCAACTCACCAAAGAGAGGATATCTTTGACATGGGCGGCCTCTAAAAATTTAAGTCCCCCATGTTTTACATAGGGAATATTTCTACGCGTAAGCTCCAATTCCAACCTGTCACTATGAGAGCTTGTACGAAATAATACCGCTTGTTTTTTAAGTTCAATGCCTCGCTCCCTTGAAGCTAAAATATTATCTATTATGTATTCTGCTTGCTTCGCGTCATCTTCAACAGTCACCAACTTTGGTTTATTGCCATGTCTCTTTTCACTAAACAATTCAACTTTGTATCCTTCACTTCCTTCTGACAGTAACTGGTTAGATAAATTTAATATTAATTGGTGCGAACGGTAATTCTGTTTTAAAGAAATCACCCTAGCAGGAGGAGTAAATAATTGAGGAAAGTTTAATATGTTATCAACGTCAGCCGATCTAAAAGCATATATTGATTGTGCGTCATCTCCAACGACAGTTAGCCCTTTACCAGTCGGGAAAAAGGTAGTTAGAATACCTGCTTGCAAGACATTCGTGTCCTGGTATTCATCCACTAAAATGTGGTCAAATTGTTCCCTTATTTTGATGGCAATTTCAGTGACTTGAGCCATATGGAAGCAAAACAGAAGTAAATCATCATAATCTAAGCAAGATTGATCTGCTTTAGATTGAGCGTACGAAGAGAAAAGAGTTGTTAATTCTTCAACCCAATCAAGACAATATGAAAAATGCTCTTTCAGTACAATTTCAACAGATTTTTGGCTGTTGACACATCGGGAGTATATATCTAAACAGGTTTTCTTTTTTGGAAAGCGTTTATGAGTTTTACTAAAACCTAATTCATGTCTTAAAAGATCGATTAAATCAGCCGAGTCACCTCTATCTAGAATAGTAAAGTTTTCTTCTAAACCTATGGCCAAAGCATGTTCACGAAGTAATCTAACCGCTATAGAGTGAAAGGTCCCCATCCAAGGGAGAGTAATAGCATGATAGTGCTTATTATTTTTTCTAAGCGTATATTCAACGATTTGGCTTGCTCTAGAAGCTAATTCTCCTGCGGCTCTACGAGCAAAAGTCATTAACAAAATACGATCAGGTGAAACACCACTTACAACAAGTTTTGCAGTCTTATGAGCAAGAGTATTCGTTTTCCCAGTTCCCGCTCCAGCGATGATAAGCAATGGAGATAAATCTTGATTCTCTTTTGCGGGAACGCCAAAGTCCACTGCTTCTTGTTGTAGTTGATTAAGTTGTAATGTATCAAACATAGTATTTCGTCCAAACTAAACTATTTAACTAATATAACAATAAAATACGTTACTGTATATCTATACAGTTGGTGCAGCTTGAAATATGTACGTTTTCGTAAACCCACCAGAGCCTATCTCTAATCGATTTAGTTTGTTTGTTAGAACCTCTAATCTTCTTTTTTATTTAAATGCTGTATACTGTGATTATATACAGCAACATTGAGGAGGTGATGATCGTGCAAATAATACCTATTTTCTGTGATTGTGGAATCACAGGTTTTGAGAGTCCCAGCGCAGAGTACCGTGAAATGGGCTTATCACTTGATGAGTTACTTATTCAAAACCCAAATGCTACATTTTTGGGATTGGCGTCAGGTTCGTCAATGGAAAAGATAGGAATTTATTCTGGTGATGTATTGATAGTAGACAGGGCTAAAGAGGTTAAAGACGAATCAATCATTGTTGCTAACTATAATGGAAATTTCATTTGTAAAATTCTTGATAAAAAAAATAATTGTTTGTTATCAGCGTCAGATAATCATCAGCCTGTTTATATCTCTGAAAGTGATGTTTTTCAGCTAGAGGGTAAGGTTACTTTTAATGTAAGAAGGTTTGATGAAACTTTTAACTTAGCGGTTTTTCAGTAAATGGAAATGCAAGGATTGACTGATGCAAGCGGTTGTTTTGCTTCAATGGAAAAGGTACATGAGCCGTCTATAAGACAACGGCCAGTTGTTGTTCTCAGTAATAATGATGGTTGCGTAGTTGCTATTTGCCCCCTTGCTAAAAAACTTGGTATTCCTAAATTTGAACCTTATTTTAAAGTTAAGTGGTTGTTACAAAAACATAATGTAGTTATACGCTCTAGCAACTATGAATTATATGGTGATATTAGCGATAAAATGATGGCTGTGATTGCGCGTTTTAGTGATAACACGTACCAATATAGTATCGATGAAGCGTTTTCGAAATTCGTTAATTATGAAGGCATTATCAAAGATTGGTACAAGTACGGGCATGAAATCAGGCGTACGGTATGGCGAGAAACACGTATGCCTGTAGGTGTAGGATTTGGTTATACGTTAACGCTTGCTAAAGCAGCTAATCACGCGTCAAAAAAATTACCTGACAGTGATGGTGTAGCGGTGATTAATGATGAATATTCAAGAAAACATATTCTTCAACAAATGAAGCTCAATGATATATGGGGAATAGGTCGTAAGCTTAGTGTCAAATTAAGCCTTTTAGGACTTAAAACTGCTTATGATTTAGCCAACAGCTCACCAAAAAATATGAGGCAACAATTTGGTGTCGTTGTGGAAAGAACGGTCGAGGAATTAAATGGGTTTAAGTGTCTTAATTGGGATGATGTTAGATCCCCTAAAAAGGAAATATTTTCTACTCGCTCACATGGTCAAAGAATAGCGAGTTATCATGATCTGCGCAAAGCGTTAACCACACATGCTGTTAAAGTTTGCAATAAAGCAAGACAGCAACATTCTCTGATTAAGAAGCTCTATATATTCGCTTCTAGCTCACCGCACGATGAACGTTATTTCAAAAAAGGCATTATATTATGTATGATTTTCCATTAGCGACTGATAATGTTTGCTCTGTGGCTTGTGCAATCGAACAAGTTTTACATGTGTTGTATGTTGATGGAGTGCCTTATTATCGCTGTGGTGTTGGTGCAATTGAACTAACAAGTATAGAATTTCAGCAGCAAGATTTGTTTTTATCTAACGAAAACCCTGCATTGATGAATTGCTATAGCCAAATAAATCAAAAATTTGGTAAAGGCTCGTTGCAACTTGGTAGTGAAGCACGACAAGAAAAATGGGCTATGCGACGAGAATTTTTATCACCTCGTTGGACTACCCGCTGGTCTGATATTCCTCGAATACTATGTTGAATATACAGAGTGTTTTTCCAAAATAATTGACTATTTTCTGGTTCTACATAAGGAAATGTCTGTTTCTACTTAAACCTGTTAATTTGGATGAAAACCAACAAACCTTAAGGTCAACTTTTACTAAGCGGAAGTATGCCGCGCCAGTAACAACACTTCGGCTCCTAGCTAAATAGCAGACAGTAGTAACAAGCTAAACTTAGCAAATGTTTTGTCTACTTGAGCACTTAGTAGTCGGTCATTTTGATTATCCATGAATTAAATACTGGTACAAACTCCGCCAACACATATCTCACCTGCACCACATAAAGTACCACAATCTCCACAGTGATTCCTGTCGCTTGATAGATCTCGGCAAACTCCACCACAATTATTTAATCCCGTTTGACAGTTTAAGGTACATGTTCCTGTGTTACAGATTTCCCCCGGATTACAAGAACTTCCACAGCTACCGCAATTGTTTTCATCAATAAGCAGATCACTGCATGTTCCTAACAAACAATCGGTCAAGCCTTGTGAGCAAGTTGGACACCCGATGGTACCAGTGCTACCGAAGCTGTTATGACCTGCATCAACAGTGCATAACTCAGGATCAATTTCAATATAATCATTAGAGGTATTGTCCCAAGCAGAGTTTCCTGTTGCGTTTGTTGGGCAATTTAGTACAAAACCTCGAGAGTTAAGTATTGCTGTATTGTTACGTAAAACACTTTTTTCGCCTATAGATATACCATCTGATGAATTGCTAGCTGAGTGTATATTTTCGACTTTGCTATCAGAAGAAGCTGCTAAATTAATACCTAATTCAAAGCCTGTAACTGTGCCATTTCGAATAGAGATATTAGTACGAGGTATCCCCTTATCTGTTATGGCAGCCCCCAGTCCGGTTGCTGGACCAGTGATTGTATGGTCAGTTAAGTTTATAACTACCGAGTCAATCTCGATTGAAATACAGTCCCCACTAGGTAATAGTCCTCCATTTCCAGGGAGGTTTCTGGTTATCCTGTAAACACCGGCTTCTGAAATTATTGTGCAATCCGTAATCTCATCTTGGGGAGATCTATCTTTTGGGGCGCTAAATACTATCATTGGGAATGAAAGTATAAAAAACACTACAATTAACTTTTCAATAGTTTTCATAATTAGACCTATTTACTTCGTACGGTTAGTTGAACTTTGATCAGTGCATATGTTATACCAAATACAACAACTACCCATTATTCAACCAACTAAAAATCACAGTAGAAACAAGTGTGGCAGACCTGTAAAAATAACGGACACTGACGCATTCAGGCAGGGAATTGATTACGCTGACTGATAAGATTCTGCCGAAGTTTGAAGCGTTATTTATACAAAATCTAATCCTAACATCGATATCATCTGAATGAGCCATGACCGCTCAGTGGTAATTGCCGGCGTAATACTTTGCATCTAACTTAAAGCACCTATCTTGGTGTTTTTTTATTTCTGTTGCTTGAGTTATCAAAGAAATCTATTAGTTAGCCTTACAAGGGGCTACAAGCTTTAAAACTACTAATCATCAACAAGTGCCGACAAATATAGTTTAAGCGTTAACAGTCCCACCACAGGACCACACAGCGACAAGAGGGTGGGGCAATTATATGTATGGATCAACTATAGTGAAATTATCAAAAATTTTTTATATTTTTTGGTGAACGGTGCGGTGAAAGGTTAACAAAGTGCGCTTAGTTGAAGTAAGCTAGTGATTGTTCTTTAGGTCAAGAGCTAGCCACAAGCCGACATTAGCTTTTGAGTTGCTAAAGACAGTTCAGAACCTGAAGCAGACACTATCAGAGATCGATTTTCAAATTATTATCTGGTTAGATTCATGCTTCTAATTTTTAATATTTACATACGATCTTCTATAGCTACAGTACTCAAATCTAGGGCTATTATAGTCCTTAAAATTGTTGCCAAAGTCTCTTCTGCCTTTTCGTCGCTGTGCTTGATCTTGATAAAGTTTCACCATCATATTTAAGACCCATCAACTGCGCATTTTCATAAAACGGAATTACTTTTGGTGTATCAGTATACTCTTTAAGCGCTAAGGAAATAGATTTACCATACAATTCATCAGTAGATTGATAAATAGCACTTAAAGTCATTACTTTACCACCTTTGGGATATTTTTTGAGTAAATAACGCCATAATTCATCTAAATTGCTCTCACCATTAGTTTGCTCACGAATTAAGAAATCTAAACTCATTGCCGCCATAAGTCCTCCCCAATATACCGTAGTCGACTTATCCGACTTGTCTGCACCTGCTTTAATAAGAGTAAGTTTACCGTCAACTTCTGTAATATATTCATTCATTCGATAGACTATCCCTTCTAGAAATTCAGATTCATTCTTTAAGCCTGTTCTTAATAGAGCTATTTGAGATGCATACTCTGCACCAAACCCTTCATTAAACCACGAAAATGACGGTGCATTTTTCCCAGAGTCATCTACTTCAAGTAGATTAAATGCAACACCATGGAAGACTTCATGGGCAATTAAACGTGCAATTCCTTTTGGCATTCCTGGCTTTTTATCCATTTGCTCTTTTGAGTAAGGACCAACTGAAATAGAAATCGCTTTACCCATGACCTCTCCTCCACCATCATTTCTATCAGAGACAATCAATACCATTCTAGACTTTAAGGGAGAATCATATTGCTCTGCATAATATTTAAAGAATCTGCTTACTTTGGTGGTAATGTCTTTACTCATCTTTAAAGTATATTCACCAGAGAATGCCATTCTTAAACTTATATTTCCGGTTGTTAAGCTTTCATTTCGGTGTGTTCCTGCAAAAAAGGCGGAATTTAACAAATCTTTTGTACCATCAGTTATAAATAAAAACTTACTATTGTTAGACTCTTCCCAAGGAGTTGTAACTGCCCATTTCTCAGGAAGGTTGAACTCTACCGTTACATCTGTACTCGGAATACCAGAAATGAATAATGCACGCCCAGCCCACATGACCCCATCATTGGTCGCATAAGCTGCACCATTGTCACCCGATTTTATTTTTGGGATAACAACGTCATGACCAAGCCTGACATCATATGACAAGGTAATATAGCCATCTGTATAATCCTGTAACTCCCAGCTACTGTTGGCTTTTTTTACAATCTGATATTTTTGTCCACTTGGGTCAGATGCTGTTATATTTTCTACAAATCCTGCCCAGCCTCCTTTTAGTCCATGAACATTTTGTTCATTCATTAATATGACTTTACCTTTAGGTTTCATGGTTGCGACAACTTTGGCTAACCGTGGTTGTTTTCCATCAATTGTAACTGTGTAATTGTCAGCTTTGCTGGGTAATGAAAATAATAAAAACGCATATGCGAATAAAAATGAACAGCTAAATTTCATGTGAAAATCCTTCATGATTTCTTTCTTTTTTGTAAAAATGTTTGACTGTTGATTACTATCTTCTGGATTATTAATAAACAAAGAATAAAGTAAATAGCCATAACGATGTATAGCTAAATATGATGCTTATTTTATTGGATGTCGTCCTAAATCCTAATATAGGACAAAATTAGAGTAGAAAAACTAGTCTCGGATGTTTGATTTCATAAATTGAGTAGGAGTCATACCTTCTTCTGACTTGAAGGCAGTATAAAAAACTGATTTGGAATTAAAGCCAGCTTCAAAAGCTATTTCTAATATAGTTTTTTTATTGAGTTGGCATTGTAAAAGTTTATTTTTCACTTCAATAATTCGTAATTTATTGATTAATTCACAAAAGTTATGACCGCCGACTAAGTTTATCGACCAAGAAATATCCTTAACTTTATATCCAGTCTCATTTGCCACGTTTATCACAGTCAGCTTTGGTTGTTTATATAGCTCTCTGGTCGTAATTATTTTCTCAATACTATGATAAACATCCGTTGCCAGTTTTAATTCTGAATCGTTACTGTCTACTTTTGTATCAGAGGTTAAATCTTCATATGAAACCATATCGTTAAATAGTAACGGTTTTCGAATAATATTAAAGATTAAATAACAGGCGATTCCAAATGCAATTAATGTATCAATAAAATACCAAGTAGCTTTAATGTACTGAGAATTAAATGTTTGAAAGTTTAGTCTCGTAAGGTCGACAATGGCAAAAATCATCAGAAGAATGAGTACCTTTCCAATCCAGTTCAATTTCATTGTGAGAGCATCGGAACAAACAGCCATTGACACATAATGATAACGACGAAGCAACTTGAGAGATAAAATTAAGTATATAATTTGACTAAACGAAGCAACAATTACAACTTCTTGAACAAAGTGTGTCATTGGTATAGCTATTAATACGGGGATGAAATGCATTAAATTCCAAGTGATGTTCATTGGTCTTTCGTTAATTAAAGTCCTTACCATGAAAAAGATGATTGGGCCCTTTAACAATGTAAATAATGGGGTTGTTAAGTAGGTTGCATCAGATGTTCTCGTCTCTTCTATAAAATTCAGTGACATTAGGACTGAATAGTACAAAAAGAGAAAAGTAAAACCACGAAAACGCTCAAGATTACAGATTAGTAAAGCACTAAAGCCTGCCAGAAATACAAAAACCATCTGCAAAATGTTAACTGGTAATAAAGTTATTTCTTGAGTAAACATATAACCTACTTAATACAGCTTACGCCGATTATAATTCCTTCATTGTATATATACATGAACTCCCCTTGGCGGATAAACTTCAGTTACTCTATAAAATTAAATTTTTGAAAAATTGCTTTTAAAAGTAAAATGCTACATAAATAACTCAACTATACCAGTTATGCGCATTCCTATTCGTTGAATATCCAATTTTAGTAAGCTTTTACTAAAATTGGATATTGATTTCAAGCTTAGAAAAAATATTAAAATGCATCCCATATCTGCTAAGTCGGATCACTTGTCACTAGGTAAACCAAGGCTAAGGTCTTCTTTAGTATCTTTGTTAACATTAGCTAGTGATCATTAGAGACTTCTTCAGCTAGCCATAAGCTGACATTTACGGCTTAATTTGAAAGGATAACTACTGCCACTTTGAAGACATATACCTTTCTTAAATACTTAAAAATCTATTGTTAGCTTACTGATCCTAAAGCTGACAACAATATTTAATTCTGAATTTTGTATAAAATGGTAATAAGATGACATTATCAGTCTAAACTGAGATATTATAAATTGTTACTATGTGGCTATTTTTTCACCTTTTTAATAGGATTAAGTCTTGGTTATCTTAAAAGTTTTTTCTGTGTTTTCTTTACGAATTAAACCCAAGGTAATGATGTTGTGGTTCGTTTTATTATCTTCATTGCCATTGTATGCAGATAATTTTAATATTATTTTGAACAACCAATTGCCCTTAAGATCGAATTATGAGCTTGATGTTTTAACCCTTGCCTTAGAAACAACTAAAAGTGAATATGGTGATTTTACTATTAAAACTATGGAATCGGGGTATACCATATCAAGGCAAATTAAGGTGGCTCAAGAAAGCCCAGATATCATTTTGTGGGCAAGTCCGTACCATTCCATTAATACCAGTTTAACAATAATAGAATATCCGCTTTTTAATGGAATATTTGGGCTCCGTGGTATTGTTCTTCATAAAAGTAAACTAAATGATTTTAATCGAGTAAAAAATGTAGACGACCTTAGAAAATATACGATAGCTCAAGGTCCTGGTTGGATGGACGTTTCTATATATAAAAATAGTGGTTTTATAGTTTTTGAAGCGCGCTTGAAAAAATTGTTTAATATGGCTTCTCAGCAGCGGTTTGATTTACTTCCCCTTGGAATAATTGAAATTGACGATGAAACTCTTAAGTCAAAAAAAGGCGGCAATGATCTTATCATTGCTCCCAACCATATGATTTATTACCCACACCCTGTTTTGTTCCATCTAAATCAAAAACACACAAAAGCGATAAGTAGACTTAACGATGGCATGCAGGAAATAACACGTAATGGTTCACTAGCAGCTTTATTTGAACAACGTTTTCCCCACGTTACAGCAAAGTTAAAACAACCTGGCATGACGGTAATATCCATTGAAAACAATTTTTTACCAGGTAGGTATCTTAGGGCGACAAAGGGGTCAGCAATTTTACACAATTTGAACATCGTTGAACAATAAACGCATTAACTTGTAAGTAACCTTAAATATTTCATATGATTACACTAAGGATTTTCACGAACTTATCCATTATTAATATTTGTAATCTTCTCAAAAAACGTTTCTATTACAGGAGATTGTGCTACAACGTGACTGCTTTGGGATCTGATAGTTGACAGCAATATTTTCTGGCATGTACGACTAATTATGTCTTCAATGCGCACTAAGAAGTCAAAAAATGAAATAGTGAAACGTCCGGTATCGTATCTTTGTTAACATGAAGCTAGTGATCATCAGAGACTTCTTCAGCTAGCCAATAGCTGACGTTTCACTATTTCGTTTTTATAACTTCTATGTAGCATTGTTGACGTAACAAACTAAAAAACTTAATGACTTCTTAGAGCGAAATGGCAGACGCTAATTTTCAGCTTAACTTAATAGACATCCTACCAGTTGACGATATTGATAGGAACACTTACAATTCCTTTTGTTTTTTTGTCTCATAACTTTGGGAATATTGTTATGTTATCCATATAAGGGGAATTTAAGTTGTATCACATAAAAAAACAACATGGCTTTACCTTAATTGAGCTGGTTCTCGTTATTGTTATTTTGGGCATTTTAGCTGCTACAGCAGCACCTAAGTTTATAGACATTAGTTCTGACGCTTCAAAATCGGTCTTACAGGGTGTGAAAGGAGCACTGGAATCCGGCATCCAAATGGCCCGAGCGAAGGCGATTATCGACGGTGTAAATTTAGAAGCAACGCTCTTTGGGAGTGCGCTGTCCATCAATGTAAACGGGCAGGATGTCTTTTTGCACCTAGGGTATGTTGCGCCATATGCTGTTAATATAAATAAGGTTATTGAAATTGATGCAACCACGGCAAGACCGAGCACTAATACAGATATTAATACTGATTTCTTGATACTTTCCAACGCCAGTTTGACGCACGTCTATATATATCCGTCAGACAAAATTGGGTCAGCCACTGACGCAGCTCCTGACGGGGGCCAACAGTGTTATGTTCTGTATCATTTAGAAGATAAAACACCGAATGTCACCACAGTAACCTCGGGTTGTTAGTAAAAGGACCTCTCATCGTTAACGTGAGTCGACTATCACCAGTAGGGGCAGGAAAAAACACGGGCACAAAAGCACCAGTCGATGACCTGGGCGCAAAGACTTAAACGGGTTTTTGGGATAGAAGTAGAAACCTGTGAACAATACTTTAATAACTGAGGCTGAATGGCCGCAAATGGCACAACGGTCTGACAGCGTTTGCAAAGGACGCAATAATTAACGTCTTGCAGAGAAAATAACCCTGTAACATTCGAATAACTGCTGTGGTGGCTTAGTTCTCTGTCATGACCAAGATAGATTGAACACTCTAAACAGCTTAAATATCTATTGATGCTAACGTCCGCTTTCGTATCTTTGTTAACATTGAGGCAGTAGGTATTAGAGCCTTCTTCAGTTTAGCCAAAAGCCGACATGGTGTCGTTAATTTAAATTGCTTATTTTTTTTGATAGAGCGATCCTAACTGCTCCCACTATTATGTCAACTATCTTTAAGAATAGCTGACATTAGCATATATACTCTAAGGCGATAACTCCCCTTATAGAGAGATATAATCATTAACATAAAAGCAGTTGTGCCAACTTCCTGTATGCAAAATAAACGAACCATTTCTGGTTCGCTTTTCATTTTTAACTTATTTAGTCACAATCTTAATTCCAGTCACAAACTAAAATCAGACAGTCACAAATTTAATTACGTGTTCACACAACTGATCACGACAATTGAAGTTGGAAACTTCAGGTTCTTGTCACCCAATAAACTTACAAATATAAACATTTAAAGATGGAAACTAACCCAAATCATATAGATCATAATATGTGGATTAAAATCCAGTTACCTTTTGCCAAATAATACCACATTGCAGATTTAATTATTGAAACAATCATGCACACCTTCTTCAGGAATAGCTGACATTACAAATGTATTTTTTTCGCTAATGAATTGTTAATTAGTGATAACCGTTCATTATTGGATTTTACTATTAACAAGTAGAATATCAGCTAAAATACCAAGAAGTATCAAAATGACCATCACACCATGAAACCATGATTTTTTGGTTATTGTCATACATATAAAAATGACTACGAGAAGAAAAGAGGTCAAATTGTCTAATGCAAAAAGCTCACTTCCTAGAATCACAGGACGAAAGGTTCCCGAAATAATAACTGTAAGTACTCCTACCCATAACGCAGGTTTCATCTTATTGTAGTAATAAGCTTTAAAGTCAGCTCTAAAAATTGGATGAGGGAATAATAAGTGTGCAATCAAAAACAAACCAATTGGCCCACCAAGCATCATCAATAAACCAGGAAATGACCAGGATGGAGTATCTCTAATTCCCCATATTTCCCACCATTGCTGAAGAAGCGCAAGGAAAACAATTATCACAAAGACTACATGCTTCCAATAAAGTTTGGTTGTTTCTCTATTTCTAATTGTTTGGGCGATTCCACTAAGTAATTCAGCTATCCCAAGTCCAATGATTAGTGATACCAGGACCATCAGAAATTCAAATAAATTCAATTCGGTTATCCTTTATTATTTAGATGTTTAATAAAACTTCGAGAATAACAAAGTTAGTTTGAATTAGCATAACTAATGATAGGAAGTCCAAATTAGTATTAGCCCATGGGAAAGTAGCTTTAAACTCTATGGCTGTTTGTGCCAGTGTAAATCATATTAAAACGAAAATATTGGTCAGTTATGGGATCATAAAGCTAACCTTCGTATTAAATACCAGTTAACGTCGCCAATGTTTCTACAAAAAGGATATAGTGCTTCTACATAGCATGCTTACTTTTGCTACAAAGAATACTGATATGATGAGCTGCCATGACACTCTCTTAGTTTAATTGACTTAAAACATCTGAAAAACTTTATATGATTTATGAGCAAAATATAGCTAGAAAAGCATGATATTATTTATTGTTGATGATTGATGTCGAATAGGAACTGCGATATTTAAATTTCCTTCACTAAAGTAAAACTCATCATGGGCAACCTTCGAAGGAAACTTTATTGCAATGGTGAAGAACTCCCAGCTTCCTTCTAACTGTTGTAATGGTTTGATACCACCAAATATTATTTCACCACCTGCGGCTTTTATGTGCTTTTTAACTTCAGGAACATATTCATTAAAAAATTTATCTTTATCAGTGATTTTTATTTGTGCCAAAAAATAAACAGGACGTTCTCGTTTTTCTTCTGCTTGTGCCTTAGCACTTGCTTGAGGTGAAAATGAAAGCACAACAAATAAAATAAGTAATGATTTCTTGAATAGGCTTAACATAGTAATTCCTTAAAATTTGTGAATCTTTATATTTTCAGTTGCCATTTCTAGTAAGTAAGCCACTGAAATTGTTTTCTACTCAATAATGTTATTCATTTTGAATTTATTAGTCGAGTAGACTGCATAAGTAGATTAGAAGAAATTTGATGGCAAATATATTGCCTAGGGATAAGCCGGTCGCTAGAGTTGATGAATGGGAGTTTTAGCTTTGAATATATTGAAATGACTTTGCCATACTAGTCAAGAACCGTGTGTTAGCTAAAATAGCAATCAACAAGCCATTAAGCTGTACTTGGTTTAAAAGCGTTAAAAAAGTTATCACTATAGGCTCGTGATAATCTTAATTCTGTTCCTGATTTTAGCATCAATGTATGATCCCCTTTACTAATGGACACAACTTGCACAACTTCATTAATATTGATCACATGTGAACGATGAATGCGAACAAAGGTTTTCGGGTCTAGCTGGCTTTGCGCGCCAATGAGTGTTTGTCTGGCAATAAAGGCTGTTCTTTCGAGGCACACTTTTATATAGTTACCTGAAGATTCAATCCATTGAATTTCATCTGCTTGAGCTACCTCAATTGAACCTTCTGCTTTAAATAATAAGGTTTTTGGGTAATGTTGTTCCGCACGATAGTCTTGCACAAGCTTTGGAATATCAAAACTTTGTGTTTTCCCTGAAAATTCTCGAAACCGATTAAGTGTTTTAGTAAACCTTGCTTTATCGTAAGGTTTAAGAAGGTAATCTACAGCATTTAATTCAAAGGCTTTTATTGCATATTCATTAAAACCTGTGACAAAAACAATGGCAATATCTTTGTTAAATTCCAAATTTCCGGCTACGGAAATACCATCAAGTTTAGGCATTTGAATATCTAAAAAAACTAAAGATGGACTATATCTTTCGATACACTCAAGCGCTTCGATACCATTTTTGGCTTCTGCTACTACATCAAAATCTATGTGTTCTTTTAGAAAATGAATGAGCTTTTGTCGTGCCGCAGGTTCATCATCTACAACAAGTACCTTATGTAAAGCGTTGAATTGTGCTTTTTCAGACATTTTATTAACTCACCTTGAAAGAACTTGTTACGCAGAAAAATTGACGATTGGTTTACCATTCTAACAAAGACAACTATTTTTAACAGGCATTGAATATTAATAAAATCATTGTATTGGTAAGATTAGCCTTACTACTATTGAGTCGTGACCTTGCTGGTTTACTGAAACACTAGCTGAATCACCGTATAATAATTCAAGCCTTTCTCGCGTATTTTTTAATCCTATGCCAAAAGAAGGTTGCATGTTGCTTCTATCCAATAAAGGGTTGGTAATACTGATGTATAGCTTCTCATTGTCAATAAATGCTTTCAGGTGGATTTTACCTGCATCATCAGATGGCTCTATCCCATATTTTACCGAATTCTCTAACAATGGTTGTAGTAGCATTGCAGGAATCATTACCGCTTCAACTTGAGGGGTAACTTCAATTTGAGTTGACAACCTATCACCAAAACGTAATTTGGCGATTTCTAAAAATGATGACATTGCCTGTAATTCTTGATTAAAGGTAACCCAAGGTTTTTTCTCTGTCGCTAATGAATACCTAAGTAGATCGCCTAAGCGCATTATTATTGAATCAGCTTTATCTACATCTTGGTACATGGTGCCAGAAATGAGGTTTAAGGTATTAAAGAGAAAGTGAGGTTGTAACTGATTTCTTAATACAGCTATTTGTGCTGTTAATAACTGTTCATTTAGCTTTGCAGCGTGAATTTGTTCATTTTTGTAAGTATCAAAATAGATTTTTGTATATGAACCAAACACGATACTGCAATAGAAGCCTAATGTTTTCGGGTATTCGTAGATATATCGGTTAATAAGTTCACCACTGTCCCAAATCCGACCTTCGATCAATAAATAGGCTAAGTGTCTTGTTCCTATCATTAACGAGATAAAAATAAAGGTAAAAGGTATATATAAAATAATCAACTTCAACAGTGATTGATAAATATGCTCCTCATCTAAAGGCCACTTATTACAACAAACAATAATAAAAGGACAAATTAGTGCATAACAATACACCGCAGAATATTCTAATAACCAAGGCTCCCAAAATCTATGGTGTCCTCCACTATGATCGGCAATTGCAGTTTGAGTCAAAAAAAAGCCGATTATGGTAAACGAAGCAAACCAAACCAACATTTGTTTACTGGTTATTTGAGTATAAAAACTAACGAAAGATTTTAATGTTGGCATGATATCAAACCAATTAAGTGATTAACTAATAAATAGAATACCTTATTTTAAGGGCCAATGTTTCCTATTTACCCTCCAGACTGACCGACTCATCCCTATGCCATTCTATTAACTATTAAGGTTAATTATTATCTTCACATATAGAAAGGTCATTATTAAAAAGTCGGTTAACAAACTACTCAATATAATTCTGCCTAGATATTAAAAATTTTAATTGAAATGCACCTTAGAGAGGAAAAACAATGTTTAAAGAACACCATTTAAAAGACATAGAAAGAGTACTTCGACTTTTCTTAATCAGTTTATTAACTATGACCGCTATCTATAAGTTTTCCGTAGGAGGAGATTATTTCGTCAGTTTTTATCAATCTAAATTTGATGATAACCCGTACGGACTGGGTATGGGAATTATCAGTCTATTTATGAGAGCAATTCCTTACATAGAAATAGCACTGTCTATTACATTGTTAATTGAAAAAACGCGAAATATCGGCCTTTACAGTTATTTTATTTTTCTTGTCATTTTAATGTTCGGTCATTTTGCTTTATCGGAGTTTCATGAAGTAAATGGACTTTTTGACTACCTATTTGCAGGGCTATTAATATATGTTTTGCCCCGCCACCCTCATTTATTATGGCGTAATAAATCGGATTTAAAGGATTAAATTTGCTTGCTCTTTGGTAGAGGTAAACAAGTTCACTGTTACACAATGGCAAGTATAAAGATATTGAATTAGAAACCAGTATGTTTCCTTTTTATCACGCATAAATACCGACTTATCCCTACGCAATAGTATTGTTTTGAAATTTTATCTAACTTATCAATGTAAGTAATAAACAGGAGATAACAAATGACATCGCAAATAATTAAACAAAGAAGGCATGAGTTAGATTGGCTAAGAGTTTTTGCCTTTTTTTTATTAATATTTTTTCATGCTGGCATGCCATTTGTTGCCCATAATTGGCATATTAATAATGCAGAAACCAGTATTGGAATGACTTATTTATGGGATTTTTTCCATAATTGGCGGATGCCTCTATTGTTTGTTATTTCTGGTGCAGGAATTTGGTATGCATTAGGTAACAAGACAGGCACTGCTTTTGTAAAAGAGCGTATGACAAGACTATTAATACCATTAGTTTTTGGTGTGTTTGTTATTGTTGCACCGCAAGTCTACTTTCAGCGTATGTTTGAAGGTCAGATATTTAACTCATATATTGATTTTTACCCGCACTTTTTTGACGGACACGTTTTTGAAGGTGGTAAATTAAATCCAAGTGGTAACTTTACGCCTAATCACTTGTGGTTTATTTACGCATTGTTTTTTTATTGCATTGCCGCACTGCCACTACTTTTATTTTTGAAATCATCTTATGGGAAGCTTGCATTAAATAAGTTTACAAACCTTTTAACTATGCCTATGGGTATTTATATAATGTTATTGCCATTATATTTGTCGCTAAGATACTTGAAACCATACGGTATGGAGTATGTATTTGAATATTACCACTTGGTCCTTGTTGTTATTGGATTCATATTAGTTTCAAGAGACAAAATCATGGTGTCCATTCAATCACACCGACTAGTATCAATAATCATTGCTACAGGTTTCATAAGCTATTCCATGTACGCAGCAATTAACAGTATTAGCCTGAGTCTTGATAGCATGTATTTTCTTAACGCTTTTGGTTATGGCTCATTAATATTCGCTTTTCTAGGTTATGCTCGTAGGTACTTAAATTTTAGCAATGCGTTTCTTAAATATACTAATGAAGCGGTATATCCTTTCTATATTCTGCACCAAACCATTACCGTTATGTTGGCTTTTTACATTGTGCCAATGGACATGAATATTTGGATTAAGTTCTTAATGACAAGTTTAGGAACCGCTGTTTTCACTCTTGCCATCTATCACTTTTTAATTAAGCCTTTCAATATTATTAGACCTTTATTTGGCTTAAACACATTAAAAACTGCAAAAATAAAGACTAATGAAATAGCATTGTGCATAGACAAAATTTAAGAGTCAAAAACAACATAAACCATTATAAACCAGACACATAAATAGAGAATAGAATGAAAATTTATAAATCAAATAAATATTGGTCAAACATAAAAAACAAACTAACAACGTTAGCTATTTTATCAACTTTTACAACCATAACTTATAGTCAAACATTAGATGTCAGTTCAAGTGTTGAAAACATAGAGCAAGCGTTATCTCATCCTATGCGGACAGAGAAAGAAATATTGTTAGATCCTTTGCGAAAGCCTGCGCAAGTGCTTCAGTTCTTTAAAATAGAAAAAGGTATGAATGTTATAGATGTTTTTTCTGGCGAAGGTTATTACACAGAAATATTGAGCCACCTAGTAGGAAATTCGGGAAGTGTTGCGATGCATAATCATACAACATGGGAAGCTTACTCCAAAAAAGGAAGTGATGATCGCATTTCTGACAATCGCTTACCTAATGTTTATCAGGTTATGCAAGATTTGAATAATACTCAGTTAAAAGCAAATCATTATGATGCCGCAATTATCATTCTTGGTATGCATGATATGTTTTTAGCTAGTGAAAAAAGTGAATCTGGTGATGAGATAGACTCAGCCGCCTTTTTGTCCTCACTCTATGATGGTATAAAATCTGGCGGTATTGTAGGTGTTATAGAGCACGAAGCCAGTGCTAACTCAGCCCCTAAAGACTCCGCAGAATTACATCGATTAAGTAGCAGCTTTATAAAGAAAATTATGAAACGGGCTGGTTTCATTTTTGATCAGCAATCGAATATTTTGAGAAACAGTAATGATGATTATAATAAAATCGTTTGGAGTAAAGGGTTGCGCCGGCATACAGATAGAGCTGTATTACGATTTATTAAACCTGATTAACCTCTTAAGCAATCCCCTTTAAAAGTTAAGTTAGTTTAATACAATATAAATAAAAATTGAATACGATCGAGTGTGGAACAATAAAATTGTACAAATAAGAAAGGCGGACCATTTCTGGTTCGCCTTTCTAAAATTCACTAATAAACTTACAAATATAAATACTTAAAGATGGTAACCAATCCAAGTATATAAATCATAATGTTTGGATAAAAAAACCAGTCACTTTATGGCAACTAATACCACGAAGTCTTTAATACTTGTTGATTTTTAGTGCCATAATTGCAACAAGTTGGGATACGGTTTCATAGTCACTAATTACCACGAAACGGTCTAAATTGGAATGAAAAACTAAGGCGGTTTGTGCCCCGGAGCGCCATAAAATCATAAAAATTTTAATCGCCAAAATCATATTAATGAACGATTTTTGACTTTATAGATTTCTGATGAAACTTAAAACAATTCTCTTATCTAATGTAAAGATGATTTTTATCGGCTCAAATGTCGCTAGATAAGCCAAGGCTAAGGTCCGTTTTCGTATCTTTGTTAACATTGGCTAGTGAGAATTAGATACTTCTCTAGCTAGCCAATTGCTGGCATTGTAGATTGAAAATTTAGCCCTCTTTTACTCTACAGTTTTCATTTAGCCTTAAAAATAAAATGTCAACTTTGACATAAACATATATTAAAGTTTTGTAAAAACATCGCGCAACTAAGTTTATTGTTAATGGGACTAAAAAGCGAAAACGTCTATCAAAAATGTCGACTAGTGAATGTATGACCATCATGATTGCTTTTCATCAATCAAACCATAGAGATTTCAAGAACTTCTATATTGGTTTAGTTCAGAAGTATTGGCAAGAAGACTTCCCTATACTTCTAAGTTATGCTCGTTTTTTGCACAAAATGTCAGCGCTGATTATTCCTATGTGTGCTTACTTTCAAACAGTAAAAGGTAAGCCAACAGGCATTGGTTTTGTTGACTCTACAAGTCTTAAAGTGTGCCATAATATTCGTATTCCACGTAACAAAGTGTTTGATGGTATTACTAAACGAGAGGAAGGAACAATGGGTTGGTTTTACGGTTTTAAACTCCATTTATTGATCAATCACATAGGTGAAATCATTTCTCTGAAGATCACGCCGGGCAACACTAATGGTAGAACACCAATCCCCGATTTATGAAAAAACCTCTACGGAAAGCTTTATGCGGATAAAGGATATATCGGAAAGAAGTTGAGTGAAAAGTTATCTGAAACCGATGTTGATTTGGTTACTACCGTTCGTAAAAACATGAAAGCTAAAGCAATGTCTGTGTTTGATAGAGCGATGTTATCAAAGAGATACATAATTGAAACGATAAATGATCAACTAAAGAATATTTCACAAATAGAGCATAGTCGACATCGCAGTGAGACAGGATTTATGCTGAATGTAATTTCAGGAATAGTGGCTTATTGTCTCAAAAAACAGAAGCCACGTATTAAGTTATTAACGAGTGAATTTGGGTTGATGGTTGCTTAAAATAATACAGCTCTTAAGCAGACCTCAGGTTAGTTAGAACAAATATCCCAACCTTCAGGACAAGATAAGGTTTTACTATCCTTAATCGCTTGATTTAACTCCGCTATAGTTAAAATACGGTGGCTGTGGGCCGCTGCAAATTCGCTGACATCAAATTGATGTTTAGCCAGTTTATTTCGAATCAAGACTAAATCAGGGTCTCCTTGTATAGAGCCAGATTTCTGACGAGAGTAAAAATGATCTGCTGTAAACACTATTTTTGAATTTGTGAAATAAGAGATCAAATTATGATCACTATGACTGGTGGCCACATCAATAATTTGTAATCGACCATCAAACAGGTTTATTTTTTCATCAACTAAGATAAATTTCTCGTCTGATAATTCGATACCTGCTTGTGTTTTGATACTGTCCACATGTTCTTTAACAGTAATAAAACTTGCACCCAATGCAGCCACTTGTTTTATTCCTCCAAGGTGATCCAAATGGTGGTGTGTAACAATTTGAAATTTAAGTGGCTTATTTGATCCAGTAAAAGCCTTGATTGCTTCAAATCGTTGTGTAAATTGTCGGTAAGCACCAGAGGCAACAAAGTAATCCCCCATATCAACAAAAATTGAAAAACCCCAGTTTTTTCCAACATGATAGACACCAGGAGCTAGCACTTTGACTACCATTTTTTTGGTATCTATTTCCTGAGGACTTTTCTTGTATTGCCTAGGTATTTGAAAAGCATCATCGTTTGTAGCGTTGAATAATACTTCTCGTGCCATTGTTAAAGTGTGAGGTAAACTGGCTGAGGTTATATATGAATTCGCAGCATAAATGATACCACTTCGTTTTTGATAATTTGAGAAGTGATAACTAAAAGTCTCGTTCGGTTTATAATGTGCGCGAGTCATTTGGCTAATAAATCCACTGTGTTCGTCAATAAATAGAGTTAATTCTTTATCAATATTAGTTTTAAATTTTATTATTTGGTGGGACCCACCTTGATAAAACTGTGCCCCAATATATTTGGCGGTATTTCTTGCTTCATAAAGCATCTTTACCAATACGGTATCTAAGGTATAAGAGTAGTTCCAATCAGCGTTTGCATAGGTTACATTCGAATCTAACTGAAATGTCTTTTCATTGTGATTAAGTTGGTATCCTTGCTCCCCATCAAATATACGTTCCCACATGTATTGTATTTTAGGTCTACCTAACAATCGACGAATATTTTTACGTTGATTTATATAGTCTATATTGACGCTGATTCGGTAGTCGTCAACATCGACCTTGTCGGGGTTATGATTCTGATCTGAATTAAATTGTTTATAATGTTCCTTAATATTTATTGTTTTGTTGGACAACAGTTTGTCTCCACCATAGTTTGCAACAAGTTTTTCGATTAATATTTGCACTTTAGATTCTGCATGAACTCCTGATGTTATTAATGTAGAAAAAAGAAATAGGGAGATTAAATACAGGTTTTTGCTATCTTTCATATTAACTGACCTTTAATTTAGCTGACGGAAAATAGTATTCCGATTTTTATGATATCAATACGCTAATTAGTTTTATAAAAACACCAAGTATTTGAATTAGGTAGCTTGAATTTTGGGACTAATAAACCAATTGGAAAAGCGTTAATAATCATGAAGCCGCTTGTTCAAAAAATGCTTGATTGAAAGTAATACTTTCTCCATCATTAGGTATAAAAAAACGGTGTTCCCAGCCTCTCATTTTAATTTCAGATTGAATAGAATGGCGAGTTACAGGACAATGATCTAGAGCTTCCAGATGGTTAGCTACTAATTGTCCACTAGCTAGTTTCCCCATTTCAACTGCGTCAGGTAAGCCCATAATTATCTCTCCACCTAAATCGAAGTTTGCCCCTCCTGCTGGTAGTACAATGATGTCAGGCTGTATTTGACCAACAAATGCTCTAACTTCTTTCGTTAATATTGTATCACCTGTAATGTATATACTCGGCTCGCCCGGTAATTCGATATGATAACCATAACCATGCGCCATCATCTTTCCAATAAGACCTTTGCCATGTATACAAGAAACTAACCTTATAAAACCACTTAAAAAACGATTCTCTAATGAAGGGGCTAGATCATTTACTTTCAGTCCTTTATTTGCGATGAAATCTGAGTCTTGTTTTGAGCAGTAAATAGGAATGTTATTTTCCCGAAGCCACTTAGTTGCTGCACGATCTAGGTGGTCAAAATGCCCCTTTTTACAATGAGTGATCAAACAACAAGTAACTCGTGTTTTTAAATCATCTATATTTGTGGGTAATTCTACCAACGGGTTTTTACGTCTTTTTCTTGTCACGTATTTAAGTGAAGGTATTGATCCCTTTGGAGCAAACATCGGGTCAACCAAGATACCGTGTTTTTTACCTTCAAGCGTAAACTCAATTAGAATAGTCGCGTTTCTGATTTGTGTAACTTTCATAGCTTTCTCATTATTAACTCTATAACTAAAGTCATTCTATTAAGAATTCAAAACGAAGTTAATGGCTAATCTTGACACAAACAATACAATTTGGATCAAAAAAGTATCTACCAACCACACGAATAAATGGTATGCTTTATGTCATTCTCTGCCATACAGTTTAATTTAAAAGTTTGCAAAAATAACCGTAATTGGAACCTAAATCAAAAGAACGAGTAAAGTTATGACAATATTCAATGTTGGGAAAAATCAGGTTTATGTGAATAAAAAAGGTTCTGGTGAACCCATTTTGTTTTTACATGGAGTGCCTGATACTTCAGAGGTATGGGATGGCGCTTTGGAAAATCTATCAAGTAACTACCTGTGTATTGCGCCTGATCTTCCAGGCTTTGGTCGAACAGTTTCCCCTCGAAACTTTGATTATACGCTAGAAAATCTAGCCTCTTTTATCGAGCAGTTACTGTTAAATTTGAACATTACCGACGGTATACATCTAGTGATTCATGATATTGGAGGAATTGTCGGACTTGCTTTTGCGGTGACTTATCCTGACAAGATTAAAAGCTTAACAATTATGGATACCACCTTCTTTTCTCATTATGAGTGGCATTCAATGGCTAAGACATGGCGCAAACCCATTTTGGGTGAGTTGACTATGTATTTAATGAGATACAAACAGTTTAGCTTGGCAATGAAAAAAAGCGCGCCGATACTAACAGACAATCAGATACGGTCAAATTACAACGCACTAACATGGCGAAATCGTCGCATGATTTTGCGTTTTTATCGTGCTCTTGACCCTATTCTGTTCAAACCTTGGGAAGTTAATTTGGAAAACACTGTTCAACACTTTCCCACTCAGGTGATCTGGGGTGAAAAAGATACTTTTTTGCCTGTTGAACTTTCTAAACATTTTGGCACTGATAATGTTCATATACTTGAAGATACTGGGCATTGGCCGATGTTAGAAAAAGCAGAAAAAGTACATGAATTGATCAGAAAAAATATAGAACTAGCAAAATAATATTTCAATAAAAGGAAATATAATGAAGATAGGATTATTAGTGTATCCCGGATGTGTAGCGTCTGGATTATTTGCCTTTGCGGAGCTATTAGAAGTAGCAAACAAACGTGCAGATCTTTCGTTATTTACTACTCATTGGTTAGGCGTTGACGATAAAGATGTCGCTATTACCGTGGGAAATAAGACGCCCGTAACAACGATAGAGGTAGAAGGTGCATTATTAGATACAGACATTGATGCTTTGCTTATCCCTGGTTTTTGGACAAATAATCCACGTCATGTAGAGCGTACAATGCAAACGTACAAACCATTAGTATCAGCTTTAAAAAAATTACCTGTTTACACACAACTTTGGGGATACTGCACCGCAGTATGTCTTATGGCAGCGGCTGGGCGTATAGACAATCAACAAGCAACAGCGACTTGGTGGTTAGCTGACTATGTAGAGAATAACTACCCGGCTGTTGATTGGAGTTTTAGCCAAACCTATACTTTCGAAAGTAAAAATAGAACAGCATCAGGGTTAAATGGCTATCTCCCCATTGCTCAGACACTGATAGAAGAACAACTTGGGCATGAGGTCTTGCGGGACGTTATCGACTTGATGATCATCCCCAAACCAGAGAAATCAGCACAACCTTTCACTCAGATAAAATTGATGAAATTAAATGATAATCTTCTAAGAGAGCTTTATATTTGGGTTGAAAGAACCCCTGCAACTGAATTAACTATTACGGTGTTAGCCAAGCACCTTAAACAAACTGAAAGAACACTTGCGAGGAAAGTTAAACAGGCGACCAACCTACCTTTAGCCGGTTTTATGCGTTTAATTAAACTTCATCAAGCAAGTGAGCTTTTGATTTATAGTCGCAGACCTATCAACCTTATTAGTGACGCGTTGGGTTTTTCAGATGATGCTGCCTTTCGTCGCACCTTCAAAAAAGTATCTACGTATACGCCAAGTGAATATAGACAGGAATTTCAACGTTAGATGAAGAGAATATATGAGCTGTGGACTAGAAGAGTTACCATAAAGTATAATTTGACTACTCATGGTCGGCTGTCGGGGAATTTAGTTCCTTCATTATATTTCGATATTACAAGCCGGTAGTTATTAATGATAATTATTAATATAGCCATTTTATTATTAGCCTAATGGGTAGTGCATAAATATGCACATAATTTAGTCTGAGGTAGCGTATCTAAAATGGCCATTACCATCAATAATTGCTTTTTTTGCATTAGGAATGATTGGTTTAGCATCACGTCGATTTAAGAAACAATCTTAATAATGTAAGAGCTTTTTATTTTAGAAAACATCAATCGTCATTATTGGTGCTTTTTGTTTCTGGAGATTGTTAACTGCACAAGTTCACTATACATACTGACGCAATGTCAGAAAGATAGTTGTTTTTATTTTAAGTCTCTATGACCGTTTTGGTGGTTTTGTTCACACTCAGACTTAACTACTTACAGGCAAAGAACCGTCATTAAAAGTCCCATATTCTTATCTATGGGAAACGTCCGCTAACGTATCTTTGCTGACAGTTTTGAAGTCGATTTTTCAGTAATAAATAGGTCAGCAATAGTGGCATAGTGACTGTTAGATCTATCTCGGTATGGGGCACTTAGTGCCTTATAACAATGCAGAATATTCACATTCAAAACATAGTAGGAAAATTGTAGCTATACAATTATTAAAATAAAAAATCACTTAACAATTAATTCAATTTCTCAAACAATTTATGAGGATGGTTAAATGAAATTAGTACACAAGAAAGGACACAAATTATGTGTGTTGTGTACTAGTTATTTAATCTATTTATTTACTTAACTTCTTCACCTGCCACTTGTTTATCGGCATGGTATGAAGAACGAACTAATGGCCCACAAGCGGCATGTTGAAAGCCCATTTTTACCGCTTCTTCTTGGAACATATTAAAGTCATCAGGGTGAACATAACGCTCTACAGGAAGATGGTCTTTACTTGGTTGTAAGTATTGCCCAATAGTAAGCATTGTTACACCATGACTACGTAAATCACGCATTACTTGCAATATTTCGTCGTTGGTTTCACCTAAGCCAACCATTATGCCAGACTTAGTGGTAACCGTTGGGTTTGCCTCACCGAATTTTTTCAATAAATCTAACGACCATTGATAGTTAGCACCCGGACGAGCCTTGGTATATAAACGCGGCACAGTTTCTAAGTTATGGTTAAATACATGCAGAGGGTGTTGATTTAGTATTTCTAGCGCTCTGTCCATGCGGCCACGAAAATCAGGGACTAAAATCTCGATTTTAGTATTCGGTGCTTGTTCATTAATTTCTCTAACACAATCAGCAAATTGTTGTGCACCACCATCACGTAAATCATCACGGTCAACCGACGTGATTACTACATAGTTTAATGGCATACCTTTTAAACTTAATGCGAGTTTTCTTGGTTCATCTTTGTCTACTGATAATGGACGGCCATGACCTACATCACAAAATGGGCAACGGCGAGTACAAATGTCACCTAAAATCATAAAGGTGGCTGTGCCGTGATTAAAGCACTCTGATAAGTTAGGGCAAGACGCTTCTTCACAAACAGAGTGTAAATTATGTTTACGTAAGTTAGCCTTGATTTTATCGATACGTTCACTGCTACGAGGTAACTTTATTCGTAACCAACTAGGTTTACGCAACATGCTTTCACTAGTTGAAGTGACTACTTTAATCGGAATATGTGCCATTTTATCGGCGTCACGTAGCTTAGTACCAGGGACTACTTTAGTTGATTTTTTCACAGTACTAGCTGCGGCATTTTTTATGGTCGTGTCATTCTTTGGCATTTTCTAGCTCTTATTTAAGTGCTGTTATATCACTTTTAAGTATCCTGTTTGATATTCACGTCTGTGAATCAAACAAATCAATAAAATTTTTTACTAAGGTATTACCTGCACTTTTTATATCTCGTGGATTTTACACATATGAAGAAATAACAAAATATACTCATTCACTACAGTTAATTCCGAATTTTAAGCTTTAAAACCAATTCTAAAGCCACCCCAATGTTTACCTTGAATGAAAATCGGTGCTGAAACGTCGTGCATTATTTCGCCGGTATCACGTTTGTAAGTTTGTAATAAAAAACTGTCGGTATGTTGGGCGCAACGAATACCAGTGGCATCATTAAACATTCGTTTGGTGCGATTATTGACTACATCTATTGCTTGATTACCGGTCATAGGTTTTGAAAAACATTTGTTATGTGTGGGGAAATAGCCATTGCTATCAACAGCGCCAGCATAGATCATATCGTTGAACTCCTGTAATAAGGGCTCTTGAATTTTCGGCAAACATCTATCGGTAAAATGGTCAAAACCAGTCGAAAATTTTGCTGGTACCGTATTATTTATTGGTCGATAATTAAAGTCGAACATCTGCTGCATCGTGATGGCTTTATCAACAATACTCTGTTCAAATAATTTACCCACTTTATCTGCGGCAAGTTGCGCTTGATTACACATTGACGTTATTAAGGTTTTACTGTCAAACGCTGATAGTTGCACAAATATTGATTCAGTACTGGTTGATAAACTTGAAGCTTGAATTGATACTTGCTGAGTTTCTTTGTTTTTATCGATTAGAAAATCATGTAAGTTGACCACTGACGTTGATATTTCAGCCGCCGCCAGATCCTGCTCTTGCAATGCATGACTTATTTGATCGCTTGCGCCTGAAGAGTCGGACATCAATTGGTCTATTTGTTCAAATGACAATGACAAGTCAGTCATTGTGGTGACTACATTGTTCGTTTGTTGGACTATTTCCGACATAACCGCTGTGGTTTCACTGGTTTCATCGCCAATTTTTTTTAACATATCGCCAATCTGTCTGGTAGCATCTGCCGTTTTTGCTGCTAAAGTTCTTACTTCATCAGCAACAACCGCAAAACCTCTGCCTTGTTCTCCAGCGCGGGCGGCTTCAATGGCAGCATTGAGTGCCAGTAAATTGGTTTGTGAAGAAATACCATCAATAACATCAGTAATACTTTGAATTTCTAGTGCTTTTTGTTCAAGGGACTGTATTTTAACCGAGGCATTATTTACCGCCATATTTAACTGATTAACTATCTCTATATTGGTCGTTAATTGCTGATGGCTTGATGAACTGGCTAGCATCGCTTGGTTTGATTGCTCAGAGGCAATAGCAGCATTGTCATTAATTTGTTTGCTGTTGACAGACATTTGCTCAGCGGCCGTTGCAAGCCGGTCGACATCTTCACTGGACTTTTCAATGGCACTGCTAAGTTGTTCTAAAAAGAAGCTGACCTCGGCGGAGTTAATCGCTAGTTCACTGGCTTTGCTACTTATTTTCTCACCAACACTTGCAAAATTGCCATGTTCTTCGTTGGCATTTTTATGGGAGATATTAAGCAGCGTTATCGAAGTGACTAGCTTACTAGTTAGAAAAGCTGTACTTATAAAAACACCTGCACCAGAGGCGGCAATGGTAATGATCATAGAATTAAATATTTGGTCGCTAATAAAACTTATGAGTGAAATTATGCCCATTACAATTGTGGCAATCGATATACATTTTATTAATTTGTTATTCATGACTTCTCCTAACGGATTCAGTGATTAGAGATTCCATTCAGAATGATAAAAATCAGCTCCTTTTAATATACTCTTGTAGCATTAGGACCTTAGTTTAAACTTATATAATTGCTACAATATCCCACTTATACTCAAAGGCGCTTTAGGGTAAAATTTCTACCTCTAGCACTGAGAGTGGCGTTGGTGTTTCAATAACAGAGGACAGTTTTAGTCCTACCTTGCGGAACAGGTTTTCAAATTCCGCCCTGTCTCGCTCTTGTCCACCCCAGGTCATTAGGAAGGCTTCTAAATCTTTTGAAAAATGGGGTCCATTTCCCTCAGGGACGATTGCATCAATGACATAGAGTTTACTGTCTGGTTTCATAGCAGCTTTGACGGCTTGTAATATTTTGCAACAATCGTCATCACTCCAATCATGAAGGATCCTTTTTAAAACATAGGCATCAGCACCGGCAAAAATCTCTTCAAAAAAGCTTCCTCCGCTCATATTAAAGCGTTGGTTTAGTTCGGGGTCAGTTGCTGCCTGATTGATGATATGCGGCTGATCGAAAAGCGTGCCATTAAGCTGTTCGTTATGAGATAGAAGTGCTTTTAAGAATCCTCCGTGCCCACCACCAACATCAACCACTGATTGTGCTTCACTTACTGGACAGCACTCAGCAATAACCGGGTTTTCCAGTTCTGCGTAGTTATCCATTGCACGAGCAAACTGATCATTTTCCTCCGTGTGATCATCAAGCTGTTCAAATACGCCTTTACCAAAAAGATCAGTGTATGCATCTTCGCCTGTACGTATACTGTGTTCTAAATGTCCATATGCTTCCCACATAGACTTTGTAACCATATGAGCTGCATTACGAATAGAAAAGTCAGCCTCGGTACTGATAGCATCAGAGAGGGGGGTGGCTATGAAAGTATATTTATCTGTTTCTTGGAAAATTTCATAAGATGCAAGTAGACGCATCAGCCGGTAAAGGCGATCTTCATTTACAGAAAGTTTTTCAGCAACATCTCTAACATGAACTTCTGCTTCTCCCACATGGTCAGCAATACCCAGTTTTGCCGCGACATGGATTGCTCTGGAGATTGTAAATCCCCAATAAAGTTGATTGATTCGTTGGATAGGATTGATTTCTGATGATGACATAGTTCACTTTACGCCGCAGAGAGCGTACTCCTTTTATATTATGTATAATTAAAATAAGAGCAAGCTATGTGCCATTTATTTAGTGCGTTGTTTATTATGGTTTTTTAAAGCGAGGAACGGTGCCGTTTGTAGATTTAATACTACCTGCTTCATCTTTTGAGACAGTGTGTATCATTCAACCTCAGAGTGCCCATCATAACTTTCTGTGTAGTAAATAGAGGAAATAAAAACGCCAACCTCAAACAATAAGAACATAGGTATCGCTAATAAGGTTTGAGAAACGATATCCGGTGGTGTTAATAACATCCCAATAACAAAGGAGCCAACAACAACATAGGGTCTTTTTACTCGTAAGCTATCAGGGGTCGTAAAACCTGTCCAACACAATAAGATAATCACAATAGGAATTTCAAACACGATGCCAAAGGCAAAGAATAGTTTTAAAACAAAATCAAGGTAACTACTAATATCAGTAGCAATATTTACCCCTTCAGGTGCAACAGAAGTAAAAAATGCAAAAATAATCGGAAATACCACGTAATAAGCAAAAGAAATACCACCATAAAAAAGAATACTACTGCCAAACATTATAGGTGCCATTAATCTTTTTTCATTGCGATACAAGCCTGGAGCGATAAAAGACCATATTTGAAATAAGATGTACGGCATACTGACGAATATAGCTAAAACGATAGTCAATTTAAATGGAGCAAAAAACGACGAAGCTACGTCTGTTGCTATCATTTGTCCACCTTCGGGCATAGTGGCCAATAAAGGTTGAGAAACATACTCATAGATGTCATTAGTAAAATAGAACATCGAACAAAAAACCACTAAAACAGATAACACCGCTTTTAATAATCGAGCTCTTAGTTCTAATAAATGATCGAATAATACGTATTGTTTCGTTGATGAGCTCATTAACTATCTGCTTCTTTATTACTAGGACGATAAGCAGATTCAGCCGCATCTCGCAAGCTTTGAATCGAATCAGTAATTTCAGGAGCAAAATTTTGTAAGTTCAATTCTTCAGATATTTTTAAATCAGCCCCCAGCTCTTGAATATTTAATTCCTCAGTTAATTTTGTTTTGATGCTATTACTAAAGCGCTTAATTCCGCTGATCCAATCGCTAATAGTACGTATCGCCACAGGTAGGCGTTCTGGCCCTAACACAACCAAGCCAATGATTGAAATTAACAAAAGCTCAAAAAAACCTATATCAAACATCAGTTATACTTTAACTTTTTCTTTTACATCGACTTCAACACTTGCTTCAATGTTTGGCTTATCTGCTAAGACATCATTTTTTGATTCGGTTATATCTTTGTCATCTGTATCGGTTATTGCTTTTTTAAAGCCTTTAATAGATGAACCTAAGTCAGAACCTAAATTTCGTAATTTTTTCGTGCCAAATAATAAAACTACAATCACCGCAATTATCGCTAATTGCCAAACACTTATACCAGCCATAAAAAATCCTATAATTCAAATGAATCCACCATTATGTTAAAGCAATAAGTGCACCATTTAGTCAAAAAACAATGGCAAACAACAAATTTCACATAAAAATCAATTGATTAGTGGCTTTCTCGTTAACGACCTCAATTTTTAAGTTATTGACGACGATACTACCTATGGATACAGCAACGTCATGAATCTATACTCACGACCAAGCATATTCATTGCTCTAGGGAAACATTCAAAGCCTTTATCCATTGGAGTAGAACATTGAGACATGTGTTTCATCGTCAGCAAGGTTTGCAGGAGCTGAAATATTTGCGGTGTTTAATACGATATTTACCCTTGGGCAATATCGAGGACTATCTCTAACTAATAGGATAATGGATAAAGGCTCTCTATTATAAAACTGAATATTACATTACTAACTATTATTTAACTTGAGCAGTTCAGTATCCAAAACCCTCCATATCTTTGATAGCCACAGGTCGACGTCTTGAACAGAAAAATGTTGATTGGTAATAGCGGAAAACGATAACTTGAAAAGTTGGCAGCGCTAAATCATTAACGTAACTCTAATATACCACTTCAATTTTCAGGCCTCTAAATGCATCACCTTGGTTATATTACACAGTCTATATTTCACCACTGGCTTTCACCTGAAACAGGTGTATCACTCTCTGGTGATTAGTACCTATTTAAAACATAAATCCATTAAAAATAGTGCCCTAATTTGTTTGTATTTAATAATACAAACGCATCCATATCAGTGTAACTAATTGAAATATAATTGTATTTTAGTTTTTCTTTTATTTCTTTGTTTTTATCTTTGTTTGAATTGGCACGAAATACGCTATATCCCCGATGACGCAGAAAAAATATACCGCGTTTATTTATAACTAATATAACAATTAACTAACTAGGGACTTCCATGAAGAAACAATTACTCAATATCACAAAATACTCTGCTTTAACGATAGCTATGCTATCAAGTACTACACAAGCGGTTAGCTTTAGCAAAGATGGTTATACATTAGATGTTAGTGGCATAATCGGTGGCTATTACACTCAAACTGATTGTAAAAGAGATTCAACTTCAGCGGCATGGAGTGCATTTTCGGCTTGTATGTATGGCATTGGCGCTAGTGATGGTGAAGATGTATCATCGGTTCAAAATGGTTATTTACCAGGTTGGATTAATTTTATCACTACACATACAACAGACAGTGGCCTTGATCTTAAAGCACACTTTGGCTTTGCACCAGGCACATCTAATCCAGGGGACTTCGGTGGACGTGCTGCAGTTAATCAAGGTGTTGGTGATGTACGTAATGTCTACCTCAGCATAAGTAACGAAAACGGAACATTATTATTAGGCCGTAATGCAGGACTATTTCAATATAATGGTACGTTGTCTGATATAACGGTGCCAGGTGTTGGTACTCAAGCAGAAACAGCAGGCGCTTTTAATACGACATTTGGCGCAGTAGCCACAGGTTACACTTACATGTCTTTTATGCCTCAAATCACTTATACAACGCCTAATATGGACGGTTTACAAGCGAGCATTGGTATATTCCAACCTCTTGCTATATCGGGACATACGGTTGGTGCTACTCCTTATACCGTAACTGACACACCTATGATACAAGGTTCAGTAAGCTACGATATTGAAGGCGGCAGTAAGCTTTGGGCTTCATTTGTCACCCAAGATGCATCGCATACTAAGTCTCAGGGCGGAAAAGAAGTGACAGCAACAGGCTTTGAGATAGGCGGAAGATTTGTGGTAGGTGATTTTACCGCCAACTTATCAGGCTTCAAAGGTGATGGTTTAGGTGACGGTGTAATGTTTGTTGGTGCACTCGATGCAGCAGGTAATGAAATTGAAACTGAAGGGTATTTAGCAAATATAGCCTATAAATTTGGCGCAAATAAATTGTCTGCACAATATGGCGTAACTAAAAATAATGATATTGATGGTGCAGAGAATGAAAGCGTCTCTATAGTTTACCTTCGAGACGTATCAAAAAGTTTGAATTTTGTATTGGAATACACTGCTCAAACTACATCTCAAACTGGTTTTAGTGATGCAGAGGCGAATACGATCAGTACTGGCATGATTTGGTTCTTTTAAATCCCATCAATAGATTTATTAGAGTGAACGATGGTTACAAAAAGTAACTCTTAGATAGCGCCACGACTTCGTTTCTTGGTCGTGGCGCTAGATTCACATGAAATTGACACCCAATCCGACATTTAATTTAAATACATTAATTTTCAATTCGTTACGGTGTAACAAATCAACTTTAGATGAGTTGCTCTCTGGTGTAAAAACACCTTAACTGTTAAATCAATCCCAATCTAAGGATTATTATGCGTTATACACTTAAGCTTATTTCAATTTTATTACTTATCATCTCTACTTCTTTATTTGCAGGTTCTCTTACATTATCCAGTCAGGATATTGCTCAAGGAGAGTTTATGCCTAAAGCTCAGGAATTTAATGGATTTGGTTGTTCAGGTGGAGATTTGTCTCCACATCTTAAATGGTCTGATGCGCCAAAAGGCACAAAAAGCTTTGCTATTACAGTCTATGATCCTGATGCCCCTACAGGCAGTGGTTGGTGGCATTGGCAAGTAGTGAACATCCCAATGACAGTAATGGAAATATCAACTGGCGCTGGAAATACGAAAACGAATATGGCACCAACAGGTAGTAAACAAATACAAAATGATTACGGCAGCCGAGGTTTCGGTGGAGCATGCCCCCCTGTAGGTCATGGCGTACATCATTACCGCTTTACTATACATGCACTTTCCGTAGAGAAACTTGAATTGCCAGAAAATGCTTCAGGCGCATTAACGGGCTACATGATAAATACACACACTATAGAATTCAGTACGATTGAGCCTTTGTACAAACGAGACTAGCCAAACAAGAAGTTGCATCTAAAAGCTTGCCATGCTGCTGAGTTTTACTTTGTATTATAGACACCACAGTAACAATGGCTTTATGGTAAATACGTTGCAGGTTAATTAGTCTGCCGTTAGTGTAAATTAACAAAAACTATGCAAAATGCAGTGCCAATTAATGAATCATTAACTAGGATGTACAATCTATATTATTAGGAGAAATAATGTTATATTTTTTCATTTTTCGATACAGCGTTGCTCTACTCATCTTTAGTTGTTTCGCCGTTTCAGTTGCATTCCAATTATTACGTCTAAGAGTGTCCAATATGTTTTTCCCTTGTTCAGGCAAAATTTCGGCATGTTGTTGGTGAGTGCCCTCGTTTTCGTTGAAAATAAAGGGGGTACAGTGAAATACATAATCAGGCAAATCTTCAATTGTGATGATGTTATCACCACACAGGGTACTCGCGTATTTAATGACATTTTTAAGCTCACGGATATTGCCTGGCCAAGTATATTCAGCGAGTACTTGCATTGCCTCTTTCGAAAAGCCAATTTCTGACTCACTACAAGCAAGACAAGATACTAAATAATGCAGATCATGACGATCTCGTAATGCCGGTAAATTAATTGTCGCACCATTTAAGCGATGGTATAAATCGGCTCTAAAATTAGATTGTTCAGATTCAATGTGTGGCGCTATATCTTGATGAGTAGCACTAATAAGTCGAAAATCTACTGCAATTGGCTGATCAGAACCGATGGGAGTAACCTCTTTTTCGGCTAATACTCTTAATAATCGAGTTTGTAGGGCTGCGGGCATATCTCCGATCTCGTCTAAGAATAACGTTCCTTTATCTGCAGCAAGTATCAGCCCTGACTTACCTTTACTGCTAGCACCTGTAAAACTTCCAGCTTTATAACCAAACAATTCACTTTCGATCAAACTATCAGGCAGAGCCGCACAATTAACGGCTATAAATGGTCCATTGCGGCGATTACTACTTAGATGAATAGCATTAGCCAATACTTCTTTGCCTGTCCCTGTTTCACCTTGGATCAAAATATTGATATCAGTTGGCGCAAATTTACTTACGAGTAATTTTACTTTATCCATCATTGCATCGGGTCCCGCAAGTTTTTCTATTTCTGCGGCAATCGGCTTGGTATTGACTTGTTTACTTGATCTAGTTTGGTTTAGCACTGTGTTTTTGGTTTTAGTGCGGGGCGGTTGAATATAGCAAAAAAACGGAATACCCGTGTTTTTTGATTTGATAATAAAATGCTCACTAGCTGACTTATTAGTGCTGGCTCCAAGTTGGAATAACGAGGTGATGTCGAACCCAGTGAGTAACTGTGATCTAATGTCATTAATACCGAGTTCTCTAGCAATAACTTTTCGAGCATTCTGATTCGCACCAATCACTACATTGTAGTTATCCAAGGCAATTAAATTTGGACAATATGTATTTAGCGAACTAACGTTGGTATCGAATTTTAAAATTGATGAATTACTATAATAATTTAAAAAATTAGCGGCCTCAATAAGTCCAGCATGCATCTGTACTAGTTTAAGCAACAAGTGCTGACTACTTTTTTCTTTTGGAGAACAAAGCGCTGACACATCAAGTACAGCCAGAAGCTCGCCATTATGATCTAAAATAGGCGACGCAGAGCAGGTTAACGTCGTATTTACTATGTCAAAATGATCTTGTTGATGAATAGTTAGCGGAATAAGTTCATTGATAATTGTACCAACTGCGCAGGTTCCAGCATGGCTTTCACTCCAGTCAGCTCCTAAATATAACCCTGCGTTTCTTAAGTCTTTGGTTAGGCGAGTATTACCAATATAATCAACCGTCACTCCGTCTTTATCACATAGTAAAACAACATAGTCTAATGCTTCTACTTGTGAATATAGATTTTGCATTCCTTCTCTAGCTGCAACGATAAAATCTTCAATAGGGGTGGTGTGATTTTGCAATTCCGAATGGGTAAGAACACGTGAGCCATGTCGCACCAATGGATCAAGTTTAAAGGTTTCAATACAGCGTTTCCATGAATTAACAATTATGCCTGTTTCTGAATTTAAATCACTGCTCTCAATTGCATTATAAACATTAGATAAGTGCACATCGATGACGGAAGTTCTCATTATTTCCCCTTACCTATTTACTATTATTACGCGTCCTTGTCTTTTATTTAGCTTATCCTTACTATATACCCTTATTAGCTCATATTATACCCAAGTGTTTATCAATCACAGATTGTGCAGACTGATAAAGGTCGTTTGCCAATTTGTTATAATTCACGTTAACCTCCCCTGTGTGTTCAGTTAATGATGTCATAGCATCTCGACTAAAAACCTCAGAATGACCTGTTTGCAGGTAACATTGATTTACTGCATCGACTAAGTTGGTAATGTTGGGGTTAATTAGAATAAAAGCATGGGCTAATACAGCCACGTTTATCTTGCTGTTAACCGTGCTACTTCGGCTAATTCTCTGCGCCGTTCCAATAAATTTTTTATCATTTATAGATAAATTATAAGCGCCATTGCAATAAGCGCCCTTGACCTCACCTGTTTCTACACTGACCCCGTAATTAGATAACCACAGCTCCAAAATAGTTATCAATAATTGATAGCTTTTAGACGTTGAAAGTTCTAATTCACTAGGCCAGGGATAGACCATGCTCAGATTAAGTACACCTGGCGCTTGAGGAACAGGTGAACCTCCGGTTTTTCGTTGTTCTATTTGCCAACCAAGTTTTGCCATATGATTAGTTAATTGTGGTGTGGGTCGCCACTTACTCGATGCTGGGAGTACCATTACATTTTCTATCGGCTCCCAAATAAGAAAACGAGGCGTTTGATCGATAAGCACTTCACGTAAAGCCTGTTTTTCCCACTCTAACGCTTGAGTTGCAGACATCGACATTAACGCCACCGAATTAGTCAAGGATAATTTCCTCTATATGAGTACAGATATCCGATAAAAAGTTAGCCGCTGGAGAGCCATCTATTGCTCGATGATCAATCGTTAAAGACAGTCCCATCATTTTCACCGATTCAAACTCACCTTTCGCGTTAGGTTTGACACATTCGGTGGTCGCCCCTAATCCTAAAATAGCGATTTGAGGTGCGTTTAAAATTGGCGTAAAGTGTTTAACTCTTGTTAATCCTAAATTCGTAACGGTAATAGTCCCCTCCATATAATCCTTAGGTTTAAGCTCATTGTTTTGGGCTTTTTTAGTCGCAATTTTTCTCGCCTCTTGTAATTCAGCGGCAGTTAAATTTTGGGCAGCAAAAATAGTTGGTGTCACCAAGATGTTTTCATCCAAACTTACCGCAAAAGACAAATTTATATCTCGATAATAGACGATATTTTTATCTTCAACTTTAGCGTTCAGATCCATATGTTTTTTAAGTGTAGTAATCACGACATAATGCAATAAATCTTGTATTGAGACATTCACTCCCTGTTCTGATAATTGTCGCTTTAGGTGCAGCAAAGGTGAAATATTAGCTTCTGCATGTAAAGTAAGCTGTGCGCTAGTCTGCAAACTTTGCTGCAATTTTTTTGCGATTGCTCCCCGAACACCGCGCAACGGCACAGTGAAGGTTGAATCATTGATAGATTGTTCCATTTAAGATACCTCTGCTATTACGCTTCCTTTATTCACTACATCGTCTTCTTCACTGATAATGGATATTATACCGTCACAGCTTGAATTGATTTCGTACTGAATTTTTTCGACCATCACTTCTGCCACTAGTTGGCCTGTTGACACTTTACTGTCGTTATCTACGAGCCAAGCGGTAAGAACCGCTTCTTCATCTTCTTCCCATAAATCCATAGGTACTATTATTGACTGAGTCATTTATTTACTTTCCATCATGGTTAAACATACATTGATTATTTTTTCGGTGGACGGCAGCGCCCATTGTTCCATTGGTCTACTAAACGGGATTGGAATGTCTGGGAATGTGATTCGACATGGCGGTGTCTTAAGTATCTGATGATCATGTTCTGTCACTGAAGCAATAATCTCTCCACTGACACCAAAACTATGATAATCCTCATCAACGACCAGCAGTCGGCCGGTATTTTTAACCGAAGCGATAATGTGTTCTCTATCTAAGGGAACCAATGAACAGAGATCGATCACTTCAACACTGATGTTTTGTTTCTCTAGTTCTTGTGCTGCTTTTAACGCATGGTGTACACCGATTCCAATACTTACAATACTGATGTCTTTACCTTCAACTACTGTTCTTGCTTTACCAATCTCTAGTGCATAATTCTCCTCTGGTACTTGATTAATTGCAGCTGGTTCTGTTCCAAGCCAACCCATGCCTTGTAACCCTTTGTGAAACAAATAAATCACCGGACTATTATCACGAATCGCAGCAGTCATTAAACCTTTTGCATCATAAGCATTACTGGGTGCAACAACCTTCATACCAGGTAAATGGGCAAAAGTACCATAAAGACATTGAGAGTGTTGCCCACCATCACTATAACCAGCACCCGTCGAAGCCATTATCACCATTGGAACATGTGAATTGCCACCTGAGAAATAGATGTTTTTTGCCATCATGTTGTATATAGCATCAAAGCAAACACCAAAGAAATCAACGAACATTAATTCAACTACTGGACGCATGCCGTCCATTGCAGCACCGACACCAGCACCGATAAAAGCGGTTTCTGAAATCGGCGTATCACGAACTCGCTCCCCACCAAATTCATCAAATAAGCCTCGAGTATTTCCAAATACTCCACCAAGTTGCGCAATATCTTCGCCCATGACAAAGACCTTGGGATCTGCGCGCATTTCTTGTGCTAATGATTCAGCCATCGCACGCGCAATAGTTAGTTTTTTAGTTGCAGACATTATTATGTCTCCTATAGGTAATTTTTATTAAGCGAACACATGCAACATGGCTTCTTCTGGCTTTGCATATTTACTTTCTCTAGCGAACGTAATAGCTTGCTCGACCAATTGCTGAGTTTCTTCAACTAATGTCAACTCATCATCGACCGTTATAATGTTTGCATCGATTAACTTTTGACGATAAATAGGAATTGGATCTGCTTTTATCAGCCGTTCTTTCTCACCTTCAGGGCGATATCCTTCAGCATCACCCATGAAATGCCCAGCCAAACGCGATGTTTTTATTTCAATCAAGCTTGGGCCTCCACCATTTCGTGCACGGTCAATAGCTTCTTTAGTACCATTAAAAATTTTGTCAGGACAATTGTCTTCAATATGAATACCTGGCATGTTATATGACGCGGCACGGATACTGTTTTTAGCTACTGCTGTAGAAGCAGATTTCGCTACTGAGATACCCCAGTCATTGTCTTCGATAACAAAAATAACGGGTAAATTCCATACAGAAGCTAAATTAAGTGTTTCATGAAAAGCGCCTTGATTAGCGGCTCCCTCACCAATATAAGCGATTGCAACGCCAGTTTTATTTTGTAATTTTCGAGATAAGGCTGCGCCAACTGCTGGCCCCATGCCTTGTGCGATAATACCCGAACAAGCAAAATTCACAGTGCTATCAAACAAATGCATATGACCACCACGGCCACCACTTAGCCCAGTTTTTTTGCCAAATATTTCGGCCATCATCTTGTTAAGATTAACCCCTTTGGCGACAGCAATATGGTGAGGTCGATGGGTTGCGGTAACGATATCTTCAGCCTCTAAATGAGCGCATACGCCAACGGCACATGGTTCTTGACCATTTGAAAGATGCATCTCTCCTGGGATAGGGCCATTAGCCATATTAAAAACAGGCTTTTTCCCCTCCATATAAATACTTTCAATCCGTTCTTCCATATAGCGGCTTATTAACATATTGCGATACATCCAGGTACGCTGTGAGTCTGTGGGTAACATATTTTTCTCCTAAAATAAAAATGTGATGTTTTTGTCCTTTAAAACTAAAGGTATGGGGAGATTGGTTCAAAAACACCACGAAACTTGTTTAACTACAGAACATTAGTTTTGACTAACTTTGCGATATGTTCAGCCTGTCGAATTGCCAATGCAACGATAGTTAGGGTTGGGTTAACAGCACCACTAGTTACAAATTGGCTGCCATCTGAAATAAATAAATTAGGTACATCATGTGACTGCCCCCACTTATTTACTACGCCGTCACTAGGTTTTTCACTCATACGGTTTGTGCCCATATTGTGACTGTTTGGATAAGCGGGCAGGTTATGTAATTTAGTTGCACCTACTGATTTATAAAGTTTAGCTGTTTGGGCGTAAGCGTGATTTCGCATCACTAAATCATTATTATGATCCGTTTTTGTTACAACGGGTACGGGTAGTCCATGTTGATCTTTTTCAGTTGGGTGTAAAGTTATACGATTGGATTCTACAGGGAGATCTTCACCACAAATCCAAACACCTGCCATATTTTTGTAATTTTCTAAGGCTTCAGATACTTCTCTACCCCAACCACTGGTACCGGGTTTCAAAAATGCTGATAAAAAACCTAAACCTAGTGATAAAACTTCTAATGAATAACCGGCGACAAAACCACGTTCAGGATCATTACGTTGTTCACTCGTTATTAAACTGGGTACGGACGTACCGCGATGCATATTGACTGGTTTTGGAAATACGCCATAAACTCCGCCAGTTACGTGTCCCATATAATTACGACCTACCTGTCCTGACGAATTTGCCAAACCATCGGGGAATTTTTTAGAGGCAGAATTGAGGAGAAGACGAGGTGATTCTATTGAATTACCGGCAACACAAACAACCCGTGCTTTTTGAAGTTTCTTATTACCATTTTCATCGACATAGTGCACCCCAGTTGCTCTACCATTTTCATCATGCTCAATTTTTAGCACCATTGAATTGGCTCTAATCTCGCATAAACCAGTCGCTTCAGCCTTTGGAACCTCGGTATACATCGTTGACCACTTAGCACCAATTCGACACCCTTGCATACAAAAACCAATCTGTTGACAAGCTGGACGACCGTCTCGTGCTACAGAGTTAATCGCCATAGGTGCATTGGTAAATGTCATTCCCGTACGTTCTGCTGCTATTCGGTGTAATTTTGTATGACTGTTTTCAGGCAAGTCTGGTGTACCCGTTGCTTTAGTACCAGTAACCCCCATTTTATCTTCCGCTTTATCGTAATATGGCGCAAGTTCATCATAGGTAATTGGCCAGTCAGCAACATTGGCTCCCTCTATTACGCCATTGGTAGACTTCATTTTAAATTCGTGCGGTTTGAAGCGCAGTGATACGCCAGCCCAATGAATTGATGAGCCACCAACACCTTTTACAATCCAAGCGGGTAAGCCCGAGTGGTTTTTAGCATGGTGCCAACCACCTGCTGAAATGCGTTTATCCAACCACGACAGTTTCATAAACATTTCCCACTCGTTATTTTTTATATCTTCAAGTGTAAACCGCTTACCTGCTTCTAATACTACCGAGCGTACACCTTTTTGTGCGAGCTCATTGGCGACAGTTCCACCACCGGCGCCTGAACCGATAATAACGACTAGATCTTTATCGTCTAGATCGAATTTTGCTAAATTTGTCATAATCTCTTCCTCAAGTTCATTTGATATCGTTGTTATTATTATTAATCGTTAAGCCAATCTAGTTCGTTTAACCCTCGGTCAATGTAACCGCCTTTTCCCCATGACGATCCTTGATATCCAAATAGATGAAAAAGGTCTTTATTGTCATAAATGCCGAACATCAACGCCCCTCGGATTTTAATAAAGAATGGATTGTCTTCAATAGAACGTAAAACCCTAATGCGATCCGGTTCATAACCGACTTTCATAAATGGTTGTCCGAGTTTTTCAACACTTAATTGATCAAGCATCGCAACCCCTTCACCAATTAATTTTTTTTCTTGTTTAGCCAGATCATCCACAATCTTTTGATAGTATTTATTTTCAATCATTTCGTGTGGGTAGATGTCTTTAGCCATGACTAACAACGTTTGGCTGATATGACCTGATTCCGGCATGCTGATAACGCTGGTTTTATCTTCTGAAGCCTTTGCACATCCAATCATCGTTGTTGCTACGACGGTTCCAGCGACACCGCAGCCCACGCTGCTTAAAAATTTGCGACGTGAGATTGAGTTGTTCTTATTTTTCATAGTTGCACCCTCTGTTTAAAGATATGAGTACATTGCAATGGGTGTGCCAGTCATATAAAAAGTAATATTTACAAAGTGTTAGTTTATTTTGTTAAGTTATTGTTACTAATTAAAGTTTAGGGTTGAGACGGGTGTCTCAGCTTGTTAAATACATGAAAAAAACATCTGAAAGGCCAACAGTAAAGGCGGTTGCAAGTGATAAAAGTTTTAAAAAACTAGCAGTACTATAAAAAGAAGTAACACAAAGAGAACATGGTCTAACCCTATTTAATATGTATAAACCCATTGGTAAAACCGTTAATTAATTGTTGTGTCATGCTTGGCAGGTGAGTTGATGAATAATCAATGAGAGCTAAGGTTGTCGTTACAGATTCCTTTGCAGTGCAAAGCATAAATGTTGTATTCCCCGCATGCCTGGCGTGCCATTGCCAGCATCAGTCTCATATGGGCTACTTCATGAAACATCTATAGTAACAGCCTACTTTTATCAAAGGTGTTACAGGTGTCTCATATGCATTTCGCTACCGTACTTTCGTGATTACTTTCTTTATCTATTTATTTTTACCTCACAACACCTAAACAGTATGCTAATTTTAAAATGTCTAAAGGAAGCAACTGAGTCATTCGTTAATTTTTCGATAGATTACAATAGGTAAGTCCTTTATTTTTAATGAGATGGAAACATTTTGATAAAGAATACCTACATCACTTAACTTCGTGGGGTCGTTTATTTAGTTTAGCTGTGATATTACATCAATTTGAATTGTTTCTTTATTCAAATGAAGTGGCGTAAAAAATGCTAACAAGATAGTAATAGGAATTCACTTGTAAGATTATATTAAGGTGATAGTTATGAGAAAGCGTCTTTATTTATTGAACGGTAACAGAGTGGTAATTTATGTGTTGAGTTTAATTGGCTTTTTTTATGAAGTTAACATCGCTTATATTATGGCGTTGACGCTTTGGTTATGGCTGCCGCAATGTTTGCAACTCGAGTTGCTGCTGTTAAAAGCGATAAAGCACTAGCTGTCTGGAACAACATCAATCACCTCATTCAGCGCACTGAAGATAAATAAAGTAAATCGCTTTCTTTCTATTGCTTCGGAGCGTTATTTTTACTTTTCTAACAAGCTTTGGGGGCGAAACCGCCTTAGGGTAAATACTCTATTTTATATGAATTTTGAAAGCTTCTAACGTCCGCTATAGCTAATATATATCTAATACTTCAAGGGCAGAAAGTTGATCTTCATATTTGATTGTAGGTAACGCTAAATATGATTGTAAATATTTCTTCCTGAGTTTCATGTGTTATGACGACAGCCAGCTTCAATTTATGGTTATAAATTGAAGTTATTGGAATATATTTGGATTTAAGTGTAGGTCAAGGTGTAGGTTTTTATTTTTAATGTAGTATAGGTCAATAAAACAGGGTGTTTATGTACTGACGCATCATAGGGGTGTGTGAGGAAAAGTCTTGCGTTGCTGTGGTCATTGAAATGTTGTAACTCTTAAAATCAATAGGGTTGGTGAAGGGAGATTATGCCATAAGTAGTCCGAATAGTGCTTAATTATTTTTACAGTAACCAAGTGTTTTTAGGTAATGAAAACTACTGTTCAACTATCATGAATTAGCATTAGTAACTTTTTACATGAAAAGAATAAAAAGTTATATGTACTATTTTTTCCTTTTAATATCAAGGGGTTAAAAGTACCATCTGTTTGGTTTTAAAATAAAAATAAAATAAGTTGTAAAAAAGCTTGATACTGTACGACCATACAGTATACTTGTTGCATCAAAACGAAATTCCAGAAGTTATCAGCGGAGCAAACTATGAAAGACGATAAAGAAAAAGCATTAGCAGCAGCCTTGGGTCAAATCGAAAGACAATTCGGTAAAGGTTCAATTATGAAGCTTGGCGATAATACAACCATGGATGTAGAAACTGTTTCGACAGGCTCATTAAGTTTGGATATTGCTTTAGGTGCCGGTGGTTTACCTATGGGTCGTGTAGTGGAGATCTACGGGCCAGAATCTAGTGGTAAGACAACCTTAACACTAGAGGTTATTGCATCAGCACAACGTGAAGGTAAAGTATGCGCTTTTGTTGATGCTGAGCATGCACTTGATCCTGTTTACGCTGAAAAGCTTGGTGTAAATATTAACGAATTATTGGTCTCTCAGCCTGATACAGGTGAACAAGCGCTAGAAATTTGTGACATGTTAACGCGCTCTGGCGCTATCGATATCATCGTTGTTGACTCTGTTGCTGCTTTAACGCCAAAAGCTGAAATTGAAGGTGACATGGGTGATTCACACATGGGTCTTCAAGCCCGTATGTTGTCACAAGCGATGCGTAAATTAACTGGTAACTTGAAAAAATCAAACACGATGTTAATTTTTATCAACCAAATTCGTATGAAAATAGGTGTGATGTTTGGTAATCC
>MAAB01001254.1_pt1 | contig 46986 bp, 35 predicted proteins | sample 1115991 | NCBI WGS metagenome assembly MAAB01 (sample SAMN04961124, study PRJNA320927) | seawater metagenome | isolation source: sample BD02T18 sea water enriched with oil for 18 days | place: USA:Gulf of Mexico | collected 2013-07-27 | reverse complement strand
CTGTAAGCCGTTGTGCCTGTAGAAACATCATCGCTATCGGTTGACGTGACCGTGTACACCACTTGGCCGGCGCCGCTATTTTCATCAAGGGCGCTTGCTGTCGCCGCCGAGGTTATCGTCGGCGCTACTTCATCAAGGTCAGTAATATCGAGCGTGATCGCTTGTTCACTGCTGTTACCGGCGGTATCAGTTGCCACCACGGTAAAGCTGTAATCGGCTTTGGTTTCATCATCTGGATTGGCCGTTAACGTCACTTCCCCCGTACTGCTGTTGATGGTAAATAAGGCCGCATCATTACCGGTTTTCAAGCTGTAAGCCGTTGCGCCCGTGGCAATATCACCGCTATCGGTTGACGTGACCGTGTACACTACTTGGCCAGCACCACTGTTTTCATCAATGGTGGTTGCTGTCGCCGCCGAGGTTATCGTCGGCGCAGCATCATCAAGATCGGTAATATCGAGCGTGATCGCTTGCTCAGTGCTGTTACCGGCGGTATCAGTCGCCATCACGGTAAAGCTGTAGTCTGCTTTGGTTTCATTATCCGGGTCGGCCGTTAAGATTACTGCCCCGGTACTGCTGTTGATGGTAAATAATGCCGCATCATCACCGGCTTTTAAGCTATACGCCGTTGCGCCCGTGGTAATATCACCGCTATCGGTTGACATGACAGTGTACACTACTTGGCCAGCACCACTGTTTTCATCAAGGGGGGTTGCTATCGTCGCCGAAGTTATCGTCGGCGCAACTTCATCAAGGTCGGTAATATCTAACGTGATCGCTTTTTCGCTGCTGTTACTGGCGGTATCAGTCGCCACCACGGTAAAGCTGTAATCGGCTTTGGTTTCATCATCCGGATCGGCCGTTAACGTCACCGCTCCCGTATCGCTATTGATGGTAAAGAATGCCGCATCATCACTGGTTTTTAAGCTATAAACCGTTGCGCCCGTAGAAACATCATCGCTATCGGTTGACGTGACCGTATACACCACTTGACCGGCGCCGCTATTTTCATCAAGGGCGGTTGCTGCCGCAGAGGTAATAGTCGGCGCGATATCATCAAGATCGGTAATATCGAGTGTGACCGCTTGCTCGCTGCTGTTACCAGCGGTATCAGTTGCCACCACGGTAAAGTTGTAATCGGCTTTGGTTTCATCATCCGGATTGCCCGTTAAGCTCACCACCCCCGTATCGCTATTGATGGTAAAGAATGCCGCATCATCTCCCGCTTTTAAGCGGTAAGCCGTTGCGCCGGTGGAAATATCACCATTGTCAGTTGACGTGACCGTGTACACCACTTGGCCGGCACCGCTATTTTCATCAATGGCGGTTGCTGTCGCCGCCGTCGTAATCGTCGGCGCAACTTCATCAAGATCGGTAATATCGAGTGTGACCGCTTGCTCACTGCTGTTACCTGCCAGATCGGTCGCCACCACGGTAAAGCTGTAATCAGCTTTGGTTTCATTATCCGGATTGGCCGTTAAGATCACCGCTCCCGTACTGCTGTTGATGGCAAATAAATTTGCATCTTCACCTGTTAAGCTATACCTGGCATTCTCATCATTAGTGACTGCTTGATAAACAACCTGATGAGTACCACTGTTTTCATATAAATCAGTCGCAAGAGAGCCAGACTCAAAAACTGCATTAATGGTATCTACATTAATATAAGTTGCCGGACTTCTAACTTGTTCACTTATATGAGAGGTAACTGCAATACGTCCTTCACCGCCAGCATTTATAACTGAGCCGGGGACTAAAATGGTTGCTACGCCATCTAGCAGCTCAGCACCACTAATTTCAACAATATGAAATTGGTTACCCCATTGGATAACAACCGAATCACCAATCTTTACATTGTCTACCTGAACAGCTACACCGGCCTCACTTTCTACTTTATTAACACTGCCCTGCGCCGCATCAATGACAGGAGGTTTAATCAATGCGGCGGCTAAATCAGCCTTTTCAGCATTCACACCTGCTTCAAATGCCTCCAACCCGTCCTGCAGTAATTCAAATCCAGACTTCGTAAAGGCCAACTCACCATCTGCCTGCCTTTCTATCTGGCTTCTTATTTTATTAATGGTCACATCAATACTCAGTGTTGATGTTGAACTCCCCCCATTAGAGGTTGCTAATGCATTCTCTGTTCCTGATAACAATGCCAAAATATTACCGTACTGCTCTGCAGCATTAAGGCCATCTGAACTGTCATAATCGGCATCTAAGATAGTTGTTACAGGGGCTAATATATCTTCAACATCGAATAACTTGGAAACATCAGTGTTAACTGCAACATTTTCTGTTGTTACTTTATTGTCTTCACTAATACCTGCCTGACGCGAAGCAAGCTCAGTTAAAGGAGTAATGCTCATAATGACATCACCAAAGCCATTAGTGTGTCCCATTGCACGCAGTGACGAATCGCCTAAACTAACAAGTTTCCCGGTAGTTTCATCCAGATAATCACCTTCACTACCATTGCTATCGACAACCTTAGCTAAGAGTGGTCCTTGATAACCATTATCAATGGTAAAAACAACCGGTCCATCACTAAAATCATGTTCTTTATTTGCCAGCTCATTACCATCTTTATCATACAATGTAACAGTCGCAATTGACTTAAAAGGACCAGCTACTGGATCCAATGTCACTTGGTAGCTTGGATAATCTTCATCATCACCATCCAACGCTACGGAGACAATCACACTAGCGCCAAATAAGCCAACGCCCCATGTTAAAGGGGACAGTCCTAAAAAATCATTATCCTCTTGTGCTTTTCGAACACTAGGTTCATTGCCTTCAGCGATCACTGGTTTATCCGTACTGCTGACACTCATCCCTTCAGCGGGCGTAAAACTACCATCCGCTGAGAAAGTCGCACTCATCGATTCACTATAAAATCCTTCAATTTGAGCAACAGTTACCCCTTCTACCTCTACTTTTAAATCATCATCTTTACGCTTTAACACTAACTCTTGAGGAGTTTGTTGAGTTCCTTCTTTAACTACCGTATAAATTGCACCATTTAATGCGGTCAATATCTGTAATTCGACCAAAGAAAATGTTTGACGCTCGCCATTTGCTAATTCAACAAGTAAAGTTAACTTTATCATTATATGCCCTTTAAAACGGCTTTATAGCGTTGAAAGTTGAACGGAATTCAGGCTCTTTGCATTTAAAACACTGTAAGTCTGAAGTTCTAACCCATCGATGAGTCACAGTGTTACCGCAATGTGGAAAACAAATTACTTCACCTTTAATATTTTCAATCATTGTTTCAGTTTGAGTACGGTTTAACTCAGATTTAACCGCATCAAGCAACTCACGTTTTTGTGTGCTAGTAAGATTGAAAAGTGAATGAATAATTTGTCTAAATTCGTGATTGTTCATAAGAGACCATCTCGTCTATATCAACGACATGATTTTAGTTTAGTAGAGACCTACAATTAACGCTAATAGCGTCTTTAAAATTGAGATAGAGGCAGTAGATTATATCTAGAGGTAAAATACCGATAAAAAAAGCTGATGGTAAAGACTATAATTGACGTAAATATAATTAATTTTATGCCAATATTTTAATAAAAATAATAGAAGGTATTACTCCTATTAAGGATAAAATTAACGAAAGAAATGAATTACCTAAGCAGCCTTCAATTCGTCGAAAAAACCATGTTCTATTAGTACAATGAACAGATAGAGAGGTCGAGCTTTTATATGATTATACTTTTACTAACGTCAAAGAAAAGAGAGGTGTTTATTTATACTTAATTAGTGGCCTAAATAAGACCTCAATAGATAGCGCGATATCTTCTAGTATAAATAATATTTGTCAGCTTGATAAAATGAAAGAGAAAGATACTTTATCTTTCAAAGGCATTGGCAGAGTTTCACTTAAAAAATTGCACATCAATAGATAGAAATGAGTCATAACATTGAAAATAAATGTAAGAGATTTTAAGACCCATATACTGTAATTCTTTAATCAGGGATAAACAGTAAAAATAAATTCCTAACTAGAGCCACAAGTAGATCTTGGCTTGATTTCTTATTGATTAGATTAGTGATTGCTTAACGTGGATGTGCCTAGGAAAATGGTGGGCCTTCGCAGACTCATTATTAACACACAAGGCATTAATATAAAAGAATTTAAAAACAAATCATCATCACTGGTGTTACTACAGGTGTTACTATTTCTTAAAGTCAGCTATATTATTTTAGTTAGAACTTATTACTCATAGCTCAAGAAGAGCTTGGGAGTTCCAAGGAAGCAGGTGTGAAAGGGTTTCTGGCTTGTTAGCCATTTCATCTAGACAGGTTTGCAAATAGTTGTCGACCAACAAGCCGTTGGCTTTTGCTGTTTCAATAATGCTATAGAGTATGGCGCTAGCCTTAGCACCCCGTGGGGTATTGGAGAACAACCAATTCTTCCGACCTATGACAAACGGCTTTACTGCTCGCTCCCCGCGATTATTATCAATGTTTATAGGACCATCTCTTAAGTAGGTGGCCAGCTTATGCGCTTGGTTACACCAATAAGCCATCGCTTCCCCAAGTTTGGTTTTCGGTGGTACTTTCTCTTTATTGTCGATAACCCAACCTGTAAGTTTGTCGATGATGACTTTTGATTTTTCTTGCCTCACTTGATATTTTTCTTCAACTGTTTTGCCTTTCAAGCTGGCTTCAATGCCGTAGAGTTTACCCAGTAGATTTAAAGCAACATCAGCTTTGCCAGTTTTGTTTTTGCCTTGAACGGTTTTAGCGTCAATGAATTTTCGACGAGCATGCGCCATACAGCCAGCCAAGGTGGCCTCTGTTTTCCCATACGCAGCATAGCCATCAACTTGCAGGTAACCATCATAGTCCTCAAGATAATCAACCACACAAGCGGCGGCTCGTGAGTTGTGATAATCATATAAAACAATATTTTTCATGTCCTTGTTTCGTTCGGTATCGCTACCGCAACAATACACCCACATGTAGTTACTTATCCTATCGGCTTTGATAACTTTTAAGGGAGTTTCATCGGCATGTATCACCGGTTGACTAAGCAGTTTACTTTTTAATTCATCAACCAATGGGGCAAGCAACTCACTACACCGAATGACCCAATCTGACATGGTTTTTCGACTCAGCTCAATACCATACTCGTTGAACATACTTTCTTGTCGGTAGAGTGGTAATCCGTATTGATATTTCGCACTGATGATTTGACTCAGCAAGCTCGACGTTGCAATACCTTTTGGAATAGGTGTTGCAGGCATGGGGGCAATTTTTACTTGATTGCCTGTCCCCGTTTTTTCGCACTGCTTACAGGTATATTTGGGGCGAACTGTTTCGATCACTTTGATGTGTGCAGGCACAAACTCGAGTTTTTCACTACGGGTTTCGCCCATTTTATGCAATTGACTTTGACAACAATCACACACTTGCTCGTCAAGTGATAAATCAATCGTAACCACTTTTCTAGGTAAGATTTTGGGTAGAGGTTTACGCTTCGGTATACTTTTAATGGTAACGTTTTTGTTATTATTTGCCTCGGCTAATAACGCTTTATCGACCTCATCGATGATTTCTTCTGCTTCATTGAAGGTTTCACCCGCACCGGTAAGTTGCTCTGAGCTTTTACCAAACTGTTTACGTTTGGCTATTTCATAGCGCTCAATAAACTGATTGATTTGGATGGCTTGCTCGGTGATTATTTTATCTTTGGCCGCCAATGCTTGCGCAGTGTTAGCCTGCAACTCAAACAGCATTTGCTTGAGTTGCTCTGGGTCATCGGTGAGTGAGTTAACATCAATTTTCATCAGCCCAGTTTAACAAGTAAAGCAAGGCCAATCATCTTTGCAACACAAATAACATAAGGACTTACGTACACGATCGTTGACTGAGAGAAAGGCCGTTTTTAGATCAATGATTGATAGTGCAATGGCTCATGGCCAAGAACGTCATATCCGGATAATAACCAGCTCAGTTGTTGATGGGTTAATTCAAATTCCTGGCTCGATAGTTTAGTTGGCCATTTGAACTTTTGTTTTTCTAATCGTTTGTACCAAAGAGCAAAACCGGTTTTATCCCAATACAGAATTTTCAGTTTGTCTTTGGCCTTGTTACAAAATACAAATAAGGTCCCAGTATAAGCATCACGAGCAAGTTCAGCTTCAACAATTCCCACTAAGCCATTAATCGATTTTCGAAAATCAACAAACTGAGTGTGTAAAAATATCTCTGGAGCTTCAGAGAATATGTTCATCAAATAAACTCCCGTAATAACAGAGCTAAATAAGGAGCGGGAGTTGTACTCGGTAAAGTGAGAGCTGCACTGCCAATGTTTAAGCATATTGGCTCAGGGTTCGAAAACACTTTAACTTGTTGCGTTATTTTTGCTTGAATAAAAGCGCTTTGACTCACAGCTAACTTTTTACGACAGGCGTAAAAAGTTGCGGTTGATATTTGATGTTGACGACAATAACCAACGATGGTTAAGCCACTATTTTCTTGTTCTTTGAAAATATTCTGCCATTGATATTGGCTGCGCATAATTCCCATAAATTACTCCAACATTGTTTTGAAGTAATTTACGTAAACTCAGGACCATTTATTAGATGCATTTACCCAGACGCTCACGGAGTAATAAGAAGTATTTTCAAATTAACAGAAAACAGCTTTTAGAAAAAGAACACCATAAACAACCTTGTAACATTGCTAGATAATATAGATTGATGGGATACAGTTCAGCACTGCCCTATAGGAAACCTTTCAATACCAAAGGCTATCAAAAGCCGTTCAATTGATGAGGTAATAGGGGCAGAAATCCATCAGGACAAGAAGGCATCAAAGATACCTCAGAAAAAACTGAACATATACCTATAGTACTTTCTATTTCAACGATTTAAATTGTCTTGCAATCGGATAGGGTCCATATATGGTACTATATTAGAAGCGTGTATAAATTAAGCTATAATCAGACTAAGTCCAATCACAATAAGTAATGTGAATGCTACCCGACGCATATTAGTTGCACTAAGTGGTGGTGGGAAGTGTTTGCCGACCCAACTGAACGTCATAACAACAGGCATACACAATAATGAAAAATAAAGCATATTCCAGCTTAATCCGCCCTGAAAACCAACCATAGTAATTCGGCTGACAGAACTAACTAAAAAAACACTTAGTAAACATAGGCGAATAGTTTTTAGCTCAAGAGGTTGACGATAAAATAAATAGACTAAAGGGGGGCCTCCCATACTGAACAATCCAGCCAGCAGCCCTGATGCGACACCTGAAAGACCAAAGGCCCATCCTTGAGATTTTTTCTTTAAAGGTTTCGGCTTTAGAATAATCAGCAGACCTGCAATTATAATAGTCAATCCCAGTAAGAGTTGTAATAATTCGCCAAATGATGAACTCATATAATCAAGTAATATCAAGCCAATGAATAACCCAGGAAAAATTCCAATACAAGTTTTAGCCGCAAGCGAATAGTCAAAAGTTCGAAATTCGCCCTTGAGCACAAATAAGCAATTAAATAGAGTGACTGTGCTGATAATAACCGAAGTAAATGCAATAGGTACCAGCCCAGAGACGGTTACCGCACCCATAACAATCATACCTAGAGCAAAACCTGTTACTGTTTGCACATAAGTTGCGACAGCTAAAATAGCCATGAAAGACAGTATTGTTTCAAGAATCATAAGTTATCTCTAAGCTGAGCACTACAATAATATCGGATCATTTGTCGCGATAACGGTAGCGATATAATGTGACAAGAATAATTCAGCTGACAACTTAATAAGTTTATATTTTGTTTAATTTATTGGGAAAATATAGCGCAATATAGACAGTTTTTCTAACTTATGTCTAAGCGCTATATTAGAAGATTAAAGGGATACGTAGAAGTTATTACTCAAATAAGTCTAAACCTGATCTGAGTTCCTTAAGTTTTGAAGCCATTACCAACTCAAGCTTTTCCAAGTCATTAAGCAATCGTTCTCGGTACTCTGAGTTACTTTGTTGCTTAGTAATTAAGTTAAGCTCTTCAACGGCTTTAACCAATGTGGGGTTGCTCCCCTCTAACGAGTCTACAACGCAGCCCGGCTTGGTGCGTTCAAAGTGAAAGCAACAACTGTCAGGAAATACTGAGTCATCAGACGTTTTTAAATATACCTTTAAAATATCCTCGTTGCCTTTACTGCTAAGCGTATGGTGGCTGATGTTTTCAACATCAGCCAGTCCCATTTTAGTGATAGTATTGTATGTTGACATTGAACGACCTGTTATTGTTTTTAATCCTATAAAGAATAAAACACAGGCCAATTATAGCTAGGGCCAATTTAATTTACTTTATATAGCCAAACTGGTACTAGCACAAGTAAACTTCTGGTGCTAAACATTTTGGCACTCACTTTCTATAGTATAACGCTACAAAATTGGAGGACTATATGGCTACTAAATCACATGTTCAAATAGAGCTACAAGCTGAAACAGTCAAATTATTTGACCGTTATCACAAGCATACAGGCACGACACCAGAAGCCTATATTACTCAACTGGTTGAAAAAACGCTGCCAACCGTTCAGGCAATGGTAGACGCGATAGATGAAGCTAGTGAGTCTCCAGACAAAAATATTGATGTGATGGAGTTGTTTGCCCGTAAGATGGCCACTGAAAGTTTAGAGCAAAAGAAACAAGCAACTGCAGAGCCTTTAACAGTATAAAATTATGAACTACCCCGCGCCAAGGCCTCTCGCTTAGGATCTAATTCGCTATGCGAAGAGGGGTAACTTAACTTCTCAAAGGTCAACATCCTTTACGTCGTAAACGGTGAGAAATTTAACCCGTAGAGATTAAAGTCTAAAACATTGTAAATCATCTGCAAATTTCATCGGACCTCTATACTGTTGACGTATTATTTCCGAGGACGTTTTTTCCTGGCCGAGGGTACGATTCATACGGTGCGATATCACCAAACTTTTAACATGGGCCTTCTCTGCAATTTCACCAATGATCGAAGGTGTCATGTGCAGATTACGCGCTACCCCTCTCACTCCTTCTGGTACTGCATTATGAGCCACTAATAAATCAGCCTGCTTTGCCAATAGTGCAAGCGTGCCATTATCGTTGTTCATATCACCGCTGAACACAATTATTTTCCCTGCTATTTCCACTCGCCAGCCTAATGCTGGTATTGGGCCATGATGTACTGGCACGGCAGTTAAACGATACCGAGAATTAACCAAAACAACCTGTTCTGATCTATTTGTCACATCAACATCGTATGGCAATAAGCGGTAAGTATCATTACCATTAAGATAACTGCTTAAATACTGATAGGCACCATCATCGCCAAATAAATTCTGAACAAACCTTGTTGCCGATGGCATAAATTTATTGCCACTTGGACCATATAAATATAAATCACGATCTCGATTAGAAAAGAAAGATGCCTTGAGCAAAGCAGGTAAGTCATTACTATGATCTACATGCATATGACTTAACAGTATCGCATCTAGATCATTCAACGACGCTCCGCTTTGTTCAAAGCGAAACATGCTACCACTTCCAATATCAATGAGAAATCGCGCTTTCCCTTTATTCCAAATAACATAACCACTCGACGCTCGACCATCATCAAGTTCAGGGCCACCAGATCCCAAGACCTGTAACCATAAACCATTCTCACCGCAATCAGTCGTTGCATATACTGGAGTACAGATCAAAATTATAATAAGTGGTAGGAATAAATATTTATTTAACATGTAAAACGCAGATCCTTTTTATGTGTATCCAACTGCAATATTGCTCGATGGTTAAACTATTAGCCACTAGAATGCTTTATCCAGAGTAATTCATTTTTAGTTGCTGATGCTTTTTGAAATTTGGTTGGTATCGTTGTTATTTTTGCTGTTGTTAATAAGGACATCTATACCCGAAGTTTGTTACATAATACGTATTAATTTGGTTTAATTGAAAAAGAAAAACGCACTTTAGTGCGTTTTTTGGGGTTGAAATTATCGTCCTATAACTACTTTAGCTCGTTAATTTGACGACGCATTTCGTCCATTTTCGCCGTCATGACCTTTTCAAGGTGATCTAAGTCTGATAAAAACTTCTGCTTTGGATCAATAAAATCACTTTCTTTTCGTTTGGCATCCAAACGTTTTAGTTCTTTCAAGGCCAAAACTAATTGCGGGCTAAAATTATCTATGTTGTCAAATGCTTTTGAATTGCGCGCTTCTAATGGAATAGCGCTACGACCACGGACAAATGAAAACTTTTTGGTTCGTGACAAAAGAGACCCTTTAGGGCGCTTGTAGTAAATTTTCAATACATCGGTGTCACCCTGATGGCGCAGGGTATACTTATCTATAGTTTCAACTGAGTTGACGCCCATTTTATTCAAGGTTGGGTATTCAGACATGATTTTTATATATTCTCACTAAAGCGCTCTTCATTCATGTAAAGTGCAGGCTCAAAAAATTAGGTTAACTTAGCTCAACAATACTTATATCCAGAGTATTATCTTAGTTCTGGTAAGTTGATAAATAACGACTAAAAGAAAGTAATAAATAAATTTAGCAATTCATTTATTACTTCAACTAAGACAATATTAACTATTGCTAGGGCAAGAGTAGATGAATGGATAAAACACCTGTAGAGCCAGATGAAAATATCTGTAGGGCCAGATTAATCTGGTAATAAAAATTGTTATAACCATCTTACTAATGGCGGCTTAATAACTGTAAAATATCTTTAAATACCCCATTCTCCAGTATTTCTGGCAAATCCAGTGCTAGGCTCTTACTATAATAATGACTTAAATCTAAGCCAAAACCCAAGGCATATAGTTCTATATCACCACGTGCTTCTAACATGGCGCTGACCTGTCTTAAATGATTATCTAAATAATCGGCCTCATTATTCTGACTGGTTGCCGTTTCCATTGGGCAGCCATCTGATAAAACAATTATAATTCGGCGTTCTTCTGAGCGGCCTTTCATGCGATCTGCAGCCCATAATAATGCCTCACCATCAATCCCTTCTCGGAATATTTCTGGTTTTAGCATGGCTGCGATATGATGTCGAGCTCGTCTTATAGAAGTATCCGCATCTTTATAGACAATATGTTCAAGCTCAGTTAATCGACCTGGATTTTCAGGACTACCACTACGCCTCCATTGCTTGAAAGTCTTACCGCCTTGCCAGCCACGGGTGGTAAAGCCTAAAACTTCTGTACTGGCACCCGCTAATTCCAATGCTCTAGTCATAATTTCGACCAACATCTGAATCGAAACAATGTGTTCTTTCATTGAGCCCGAATTATCAAGTAAAAAGGTTACTAAACAATTAGTTTTCGGCTGATAACGCTCTTGTTTAAACAATTGGCGATAGTCTGGCGAAGTGACCAGCCTACTGAGCCTGCGAGCATCAACATAACCTTCTTCTTCGCCAAAGTTCCAGCCATCGAGTTGAGGCGCAGATAATATTTTAGAAAATTCTCTAGACAAACGAGGAATGTTAACGCCTTGGCCAGCAATTCGTTTATCTTGTTTTTCACGTAGTTTTTTAAGTTGATGTGGCAATACAAGCTTTTCGGCAGAAATTACCCGATCGTTAGCTTTTGAATATATCTGATAGCTTTCAAGTTGTTCGACCAATTGACGATAGGCTTGACCGCTATTTTGACTCCCTCCTCCACAGGGAAGTTCACCATCAGAATCTGCATCAGGGTAAAGAATTAAGTTAAAGCCTGCAACAGCTTCATCGGCTTTTGACTTAGCGTTTTTATTGGCATCACCATCATCCATCATCGTAACAAGTTCATCGATAACTCCAACAATACCTAAAGCGTCGTCAGCAAAGCTCTGCTGATCATGGCTATGTTTACGCATACCCACTAAAAAAGTACCAATATGTGGCGCTAGCATCATTCGTTGTGGCTCGATTAAATCTTCAGTTGCTTCACTCACCCCAATACCAAATAAACGTGCCCATACCGTTTGCGCAATGGTATAGACAAGCAAACCAACATGGTTTTCAATCATCTCAGAAGCACAAAAACTTTCACACCAGCGTCGAAAACAATGAATAAGATTAGCTCGTGAGCCTGGGTGGTTAACCGCAACCAAAGATTCCACACGCAATTGTTCTAGTAATTCAAAAAGAACCTGTCCAACTGCACTCTCAGGCATCAGTTCTTTATGCAACTCGATATCACTAAACTCTAAACGTAAAGCGATGCCATCGGCTGCGCCTCGAAAAGAGCGAAAGTCATCTTTGAGCAAATCAGGTTGTAAATGTGGTGCTCTGATCCCTGATGATTGACCATTAACCTCGGGCCGTCTGCCACGAAAGCGAAAAAGCTTCTCACCAGAAGCTGCTCTTATCGTTGCTCCGCACAGTTCTTCAACCTGTTGTTGTAGTTTGTCTGTGCGAGGCTCGAGGGTATTCTCTTGGCTGTTATTGGTTTCAGCTTTGGCCATCAGCCATCACCTGTGATGCTTTAGACGCCCAAGATTCAGTAAGTTCTTGGTCAAAACAGCGTTGGAAGAATTCAGCAATGATTGGGCGTTCGGCTTCGTCACATTTATTAAGAAATGATAGACGGAAAGCAACGGCAACGTCTCTAAAAATTTCAATATTTTCAGCCCAAGAAATAACGGTTCTTGGCGACATTAACGTAGAGATATCACCCGCAGCAAAACTTTTACGTGTCATATCGGCAACCGCGATCATTGATTCAACTTGCTTCTTATCTGTTTCACCTTTAAGGCTAGGAACACGCGCTAAAATAATTTTAATTTCATCATCTGTTGGCAAATAATTAAGCGTAGTCACTATATTCCAGCGATCCATTTGTGCTTGGTTAACCATTTGAGTGCCGTGATATAAGCCGTTACTGTTACCTAACCCTATGGTATTGGCCGTAGCAAATAACCTAAAGCTTGGATGAGGTTGAATCACTTCGTTTTGATCAAGTAAAGTAAACTTACCATCGCGCTCTAAAATACGCTGAATAACAAACATAACATCGGGGCGGCCAGCATCAAATTCATCAAAAATCAGTGCGGTAGGTCGGCGCAACGCCCACGGTACAATCCCTTCTTGAAATTCGGTTACCTGTTTGCCATCGCGTAAGGTAATTGTATCTTTGCCTACTAAATCAAGACGACTGATATGACCATCAAGATTAACCCGAACGCAAGGCCAGTTAAGGCGCGCTGCCACTTGTTCAATATGTGTTGATTTTCCTGTGCCATGAAGGCCTTGAACCATCACTCGACGATCACGGCTAAAACCAGCCAAAATAGCGAGGGTAACTTCTGGGTTGAATTGATAAGCACTATCAATTTCAGGTACATGGGAATCTTTCTCACTAAAGGCAGGAGCCTTAAGATTGGTATCGATGCCAAAGACATCGCGCACAGAAATCATTATATCGGGTTGTTCAAGGTTTATATCTGACATTCGTTATTCCATACAAAAGGGGCCATAAATATTATGCCTGTAGAGCAAATAATTGCATTATTCTAAGTCTATAAAAATCACCTTGATAATGAGTGAGCCAGATGACTGCTTTCAATACAGCCAGATACGGCTTTCGCCCGTCAGCCAATCGCGTAAGCTTTAGATACTACTTATGCTTGATATTATATATACCCGTTACCAATTAATATGCATATTTTAGAGTGCACTTTAAATGGTAACAGGTATAAAAATGCAGGTATTTACGCTTATTTGGTTGTGTTAAACCTATAAGCTCATAAATATATTATGCCTGTCATTTTTAGTCAAAAATTAGCGTTGCAAGCCGCCCATACAGATATATTTAATCTCCAGATAGTCGTCCAGCCCGAACTTGGAGCCTTCTCTACCCTGGCCTGATTCTTTAACACCGCCAAATGGAATGACTTCAGAGCTTATCGCGGTTTCATTAACACCAACCATGCCATATTCAAGTGCTTCTGATACTCGCCAGCATCGACCCATATGCTCAGTGTAAAAATAGGCAGCTAAGCCAAACTGGGTGTCATTAGCCATCGATATTGCTTCTTCTTCAGTAGTAAATTTGAAAATGGGCGCAACAGGACCAAAAATTTCTTCTCGGAAAACGCGCATTTTATCATTTACATTCGTTAGCACTGTCGGTTGATAAAAACACTCGCCCAGTTCACTGAAATCTCCACCGGTTGCTACAGTTGCTCCCTCTGCTATGGCACTTTGAACCTTCGAGTGAATCTCTATCGCTGCTTTTGACGTGATCACTGGTCCGTGGCTTGAATTATCGTCCAACCCATTACCGATATTGAATTTATTTACTGCTGCAACAAATTTTTTGACAAACGCATCATAAATTCCTTCCTGTACAATAATTCTATTCGCGCAAATACAGGTTTGACCGGAGTTACGGTATTTTGATACCAGTGCGCCAGCGACTGCTATATCGAGATCGGCATCATCGAAGACAATTATTGGTGCATTGCCTCCCAGTTCCATCGAGGTGCGTTTTACCGTATCGGCACATTGTTTCATCAAAAGCTTACCAACCTGTGTAGAGCCAGTGAAAGTAACTTTTTTAACGATTATATTTGAGGTCATTTCAGCGCCAACCGTCGCTGCATCGTTTGTTGGCAATACGCTAAATAGCCCAGGTGGTAAACCTGCCCTGTTCGCCAATTCGACCAATGCTAAAGCTGATAGTGGTGTTTCTGCTGCTGGTTTTAACACCATGGGACAACCAACCGCAAGCGCAGGCGCCACTTTGCGTGCTATCATCGCATTGGGGAAATTCCATGGTGTAATTGCTGCAACAACCCCTATAGGCTGTTTAATAGCAATGCTTCGTCGATCGCTAGTGGCAGGAATGGTGTCGCCATAGACGCGTTTGCCTTCCTCGGCAAACCACTTAATGAAAGAGGCCCCATAACCAATTTCACCACGAGACTCAAACAAAGGCTTACCTTGTTCAGCGGTCATTAATAGCGCCAGATCTTCGACATTTTCAAGTACTAAGTTGTACCAGCGTTCTAAAATATCACAGCGAGTTTTGGCTGGAAGTTCTCGCCAACTCGCCATTGCTGTTTGCGCACCGTTAATTGCGCGGCGAGTTTCGTTTAACCCTACACTGGCTACCTTTGCTAAGAGCTTCCCTGTTGCAGGGTTGTAAACTGAAAATGTTTCACCTTTATCACTATCAGCCCACTGGCCGCAGATAAAAGCCTGAGTTTTAAAAAGACTGGGATCTTTAAGTTGTATTGTCATATATTCCTCAATTTTAGTTAGGGTGATGAACCGTTGAAATGAAACTACAATTTTATGTGTATTATCAAAATAACCGTGTTTAGGACCCTCGTTTCGGCACCGTCGCCATATAATTAACAAGTTAACTAGATGGTAAATAAATGATAGTGCCAAATTAGCAGCATAGATTGGTGCAGGCGAGATTATACGTCCCAGACATTATCAAAATGAAAACTAAATCATTCTTTATGCTTTCTCTGACCACGCAGTACATTGGAGAATAACATCACTAAATATTAAGTAATCCACGTCGAGTCTGACTGAGTTGGTAAATTAGTAAAGATTGGACAAGAATTTTAGAAGCCATGTTTTATAAAGATTGCTTTGCTCTAGAGTATTTTCTTTATGATGCTAACAACCTAAATAAATTTACCATATACGTGCGTTGTAACGAAACATTGATGGTAAGAGCTATCATGATGAATATGAAGCCTATCAATTACGCCCTAGCAATAATAATTTATCGTTCTACACAACTAAAACAGTAGCTTTCTGCTTGGCACTAACAACATTAATGCGCTGGCCCTAATAAATATGGCTATTGAAGTTAACTATAAAGGGGTATTGTCTAGGTAACAAACAATGAAATTTTAAGAATAAATAGTCCTATTATAGATTAATTTTTTACGTAACATTTCAAACCTGACGATAATAATAAGAATAGTTCCATTTATAATTAAGTCATTTTTTATGATAAGAAACTAAAAAGAGCCCCTTGTTAAGGGAGCAACAAAAAAAATTTTGGAGAAGTTGATGAGTATACATAATAAAATAGTAAAAGCACTTATCCTGGCGTCAAGCCTGATCTTAACCGCAAACACAGCAAGCGCGGCCAAATTTAACATTGCGGTAGGCGATGGCGGCGGTGGAACGCAAGAAGCCATAGGTAAGAAATTTATTGAAGAGTTTTCTTCCAACACTAAACACACGGCCAAACTGTTCCTTAATGGTCAGTTAGGCAGTGAACAAGATACAGTAAACGATGCAGCCATGGGTACGTTAGATTTCTCTATCTTAGCAATCAACAATGTGACGCCTTTCTCTCCATCTGTCGGTGTATTAACACTGCCATACATGATCCAAAGCTTGGACGATGCTATTACGCTTACCCAAGGTAAATTAGGCCAAGAATTAGTTGAAAACACTAAACGTGATGCCGGTGTTCGCATTATCGGTTGGGCTTACTCTGGTTTCCGCGTACTAAGTAACTCTAAACGTCCAATTAAAACACTTGACGATTTAAAAGGATTAGTTGTTCGTGTTCCAAAAAATGAAATCATGATTGAAACGTATAAATCATGGGGTGTTAACCCAACACCTATGGCATGGTCTGAAACATTCACTGGTTTACAACAAGGTGTTATCGATGGCCAAGACAACCCGTATATCACTATATACGCAATGAAGTTCGATGAAGTACAAAAGTATATTACTAATGTACGTTACTTGTTCTCAATTGAGCCACTAATTGTCAGTGAATCAGTATTTCAAGATCAAGATAAAGCAACTCAAGCAGCTATCTTAGCAGCAGGTAAAGCAGCAACAGCATACAGCGCAAAAAGCCTGGTATCTGGCGAAGCTAAAATCAAAGCTGAGTTAATTAAGCGTGGCATGGAAATTACTGACCCTGCTAACGGCGAAAAAGAATGGATAGAAAAAGCGACTAAAGCGGTATGGCCTAAATTCTACAATAGTGTTGGTGGTAAAGACAAAGTCAACGCTGCACTAGCTATATTAGGACGTGATAAAGTTTAAGCGATAACCTTAAGTAAATTTTTATCACTATAAAACGTGTGCACTTCTTGGGTAACTAATCAGTGCACACTTTACCTAAGAGGTCGCAATCATGGGTCGTATGATCTTAAAGTTTCTCGATAATATTGAAAGTTACATCTGTCGAACATTGTTGGCTGTTTTTGTTACCATTTTGTTCGCACAAATAATTTCAAGACAGTTATTCGGGTACTCTTTCTCATGGAGTGAAGAGTTATCAGTGTATATGTTTGTGTGGTTTGTTTTCTTTGGTGCCAGTTATGCGGCCAAACTTGCCGCCCATAATCGAGTCACATTTCAGTACAAATTAATGCCAGCTAAACTGGCCGCAACATTAGAAGTATTATCAGATATTATTTGGATTGCTTTTAACTGTTATTTCATTTATCTCTCTTACGATTTTGTTTTCAACAAAATGAACCTGTTTTGGAAATCACAGACACTGGGCATACCGATGAAATACATCTATATGGTATTACCTATTGCCTTTTCTTTAATGACTTTTCGCATAATTCAAGTGAATTACTACAAGTTTGTCAAGGGCATTGATGTGCGTGACCCTGAATCTCAGGAACTCGAAGAATTGACTGAACTCGATATCGGTATCGACGAAAGCAACGATAACGATAACGATAAAGTCGCCAAATAATTCAGGAGTAATTCATGGCAGAAACAAGCATTATATTAGTACTATTCGGAACGTTTATAGTCCTGTTAGTAATGGGGGCTCCCGTTACCGTATCACTTGGCGTCGCTGCACTTTCGACGTTTCTCTATCTTGATCAAAACCCAATTAAATTAGTACAAATTGCATTTACATCGGTTGGCTCATTTCCGTTAATGGCATTACCTGCGTTTATCTTGGCAGGGGCTTTAATGGAAGCATCGGGTATATCGAAACGGCTCGTTACCATCGCTGAAAGTTTTGCTGGTCCTGTTACCGGTGGCATCTCGGCAGCGACTGTACTTGCCTGTATGTTTTTTGGCGCAATATCTGGCTCAGGCCCTGCTACTACGGCAGCGGTAGGGATGTTAATGATTCCTGCTATGGTCAAACGTGGTTATGATAAAGGTTACGCATCAGCAATAACGGCCTCTTCTGGTGGCCTAGGTATTGTTATTCCACCATCTATCCCTATGGTTATTTTTGGTATTTCAGCCATTGGTTTGACTGTACCTGAAGCAGCTGTTGCTGAACATGGAGTTTTCCAGTCAGTATCGATTACCAAAATGTTCGTTGCCGGTGTATTACCCGGCTTAGTAATTTCAATTAGCTTGTTAACATTGAACTATTTTCGTTGTCGCCGTTTAGGTTATGGCGGCACTGGTGAAGGTTGGAACTTTAAACAAATTCGCCATGCCTTAAGAACCGGTATTTGGTCAGCATTAGCACCATTGGTTATTTTAGGTGGTATTTATTCAGGTTTCTTCACACCAACAGAATCAGCCATTGTTGCTATTTTCTATACCTTGTTTATTGGTACCTTTGTTCACAGAGAATTAACGTGGAAAGATTTATTTAGATCATTAGAAACCACCACATGGTTATCGGGTCGAGTATTACTTATTCTCTTCACGGCGACAGTATTTGGACGATTACTCGTTGAAAACAATATTCCAGGTATGGTGGCAGAGTCAATGCTTAGCGTCACAGATAACCTTTATCTAATTTGGTTATTGATCATTGTGTTCTTGCTCTTTGTTGGCATGTTTATGGAAACATTAGCAGCGATCATGATCCTAACACCGGTACTATTACCTGTTACCTATAGTCTAGGTATTGACCCGGTTCATTTTGGTATCGTGATGGTGTGTAGTCTTTCAATTGGTTTCTCGACACCGCCGTTAGGGGAAAACTTATTTGTTGCCTCCGGTATATCCAATATATCGCTGGAAGAAGTAACCGTTAAGGCATTACCTTTTGCCTTTGTCTCAACTGTTGCAGTATTCATTATTGCCTTTTTCCCTGATATATCGTTGTTCTTACCACGTGTATTTGGCTATTAAATAACAGTGACTAACGTATCGTTAGTCAACGTTTATTAAACTAATATTGGCTAGCACTCGAGTTCGGATGCTAGCCAAATACTATCAAAGGACTTAGATATGCTACCTGAAATTAAAACAATTCTTTACAGTACCGACCTTTCTAAAAGTTCCACAACCGTCTTTGAACAAGTTATTTATTTAGCAAAAAAAACCGGTGCCGACATTCATATTTTACATGTGGTAGAAAAGCTTTCTAACGATGCAAAAATGACGTTAGAGACCTATATGTTAGATTCAAAATGTCGACATAAACTACTCGAAGAGCGTAAGGCTTTAGCTAAAAATAAACTTGAAGACCGTCAAGACGCATTCTGGGCGGGATTAGATAACGATGAGCTAGCTATTCGTCATCAAATTAAATCGATTGATATTGTTGAAGCCTACCCGGCAGAAACTATTCTTAAAACCTCTCGCAAACTAGAGGTCGATTTAATTGTAATGGGTACTCATGAGAAAGGCATGCTACACAGTTTTCTTGGCAGCGTAGCCAAAAACGTTTTGAGCCGCTCGCATATTCCGATGTTAATTGTACCATTACCCCTAAAAGAAGGTTAGCGACATTAGGCAGTCGTTTAACATGGCTACCGAAATTCAAGTTGACACGCACACACTCATTACGATGACTTAGAACATGAATAAAACTGATATTGTAGCGGCATAGTTAATTTGGTCACCTAATTAGAGGTGTTATCGTGCATCTCATAACAACTAATATTAAATATGTAAAATGTATAGTCTACATGGCTAATTAAATTAAAATAAGAACAAAATCATGAAAATAAGAACAAAATTCTCTATTGCTTCTGGCATTGTCGTGTTTATAGTCATTTCTTTTATATCTTTTTCTAGCTATCTTTTAGTGAGCAACACCCTTGAAGAGAAAACTAAGGCTTATGTTGAGGATAATTCGCTACTATTGGCTCAAGGGATTAGTCATTGGCTTTCAGCTAAAACCGTTCAAATAAGGCTATTAAAAAATAACATTGAAGAAAATTACTCTGTGGAAATATTTCAAAACAACTTGGAACTCAGTAGCCTTAAAGATGATTTTTTACTGATGTTTGGTACATTAGCGAATGAAACAGGGTTACGCTCAAATAACCCTGATAGAAAAAATCCTGATGGTGTAGATTTTAGAGATCGACCTTGGTATAAACTTGCAAAGTCGAATCAAGAGGTTGTTTATACTGCACCTTATGTAGATGCGGCAACAAAAGAATTGTTATTATCGGTAGTCGCACCGATAAGAAGTAACGGAGAATTTAAAGGCGTGTTAGGAGGGGACTTAAGCTTAGATAATATCGCAAAAAGTGTAAATACTATTAATTTCAATAATACAGGACTTGCCTTTATCGCAGACTCTGAAGGTAATATCATTACTCACCCTATAGCAAAGTACAATGGTAAAAAGACACAAGCTATTTACGGTAAATCCCCAAAAAACGCGAAAGAAATATTACAAATTAAGCATGAAGGTATCAATAAGTTAATTTATTTTTATCCATTACCAAGTGAATCAGGAATAGATTGGTATTTAGGTGTTCTACTTGAAGAAGATAAAGTGTACCAATCTTTATCAAACTTGACCTTTAACTCTGTTTTATTTGCTTTCTTTAGTATTGTGCTTTGTGTGTTTATTTTAAGAAAACTAGCGAAAAAATTACTCATGCCGCTCAATGATTTAGAAAGAGCAATTGCTGAAATAGCATCAGGTGGGGGGAATTTAACTCAACGCCTAACTATTGAGAGTGAAGATGAATGTGGCGCGGTTGCTTCTAATTTTAATGATTTTTTGGTTTCACTACAAAAAATGGTCTCTATAATTAAACATAAAGCAGAGTTGGTTGTTAATAACAGTGACAAAGCAAAACAGTTGGCGACAGAGTCTAGCTCTTACCTCTCTGAGCAAGGACAATTAGTTGACAACCTAGCAACCGCTATGAACGAAATGAGTGCAACTTCAACGGATATTGCGTCCAGTGCTCAAGATGCTGCAAGCTCAATATCATCAGTGAATGAGCAGGCAGAAGAAGGCAAGGTACTCTTTACCAAAACGAGTCATGACATTACTCAATTATCCGAATCTATTTCAACTTCACAGCAATTAAGTAATCAATTGGCTGAATATAGTAACAATATTGAGCAAGTTTTGTCTGTCATCACTGGTATAGCGGAGCAAACTAATTTACTTGCGCTTAATGCTGCAATAGAAGCTGCAAGAGCAGGTGAACAAGGCCGTGGCTTTGCTGTTGTAGCAGATGAAGTCAGAACATTAGCTTCACGCACACAAGAATCGACAACTGAAATTAAAACGATGATAGAACAAATTCAAAATTCATCCAATTTAGTACAAAAAGCAATGAAAGAAAGTAAAGATAAAGCGAATTCTTGTGTTGAAAATACCGAAATAGCCAATGAGGCACTTGGTAACATTTCAAATGCGGTTAAAGATATTATGGATAGAAATATTCAAATAGCCGCAGCGATTGAAGAGCAGAGTGTCGTGATAGAAGAAATTAATAAAAATACCACGCATATTAATGATATTAGTGTGCAGGTAGGTGATTTTTCAACACAGCAATTTAATACCAATGAAATCCTTGTTGATGAAGTTAATCAACAGCAAGTGCTTTTAGAAAAGTTTATTGTCTAATCATAGGCCCTGTAAACATTAGGTGTAACTGCTAGTTTTAAATAACTCCCTTAAACGGTCTTCGAATTCACTCATTAATCGATTCGGGGTTCTTGATCCAATTACAATTATGATGGGGTGTGATCATCAGCACGTAAAGAATAGCCAGAAAAATGATAGGGGATTGATAATCTGTATTTAAGGAACTAGTACAAAAAAGTGTTAGGGTAAAAATAATAAGGTTATCTTTCAATAGTGTTAAGCTATAGCCTAATATTCTCGAGAATTATTAAGAGACGCTTCAACATGAATACAGTGTTCATGCACATCTGTCTTTAATAACCTCTTTTGGCAATATCCATGTTTTGTAGGTGCTATCTACACTTGCAAAAGCGCAAGTGTAAATAGCATGATTCAGATGGTTTGAGGATGAATTAACCTACTTCAGAGCAGCTCAAGATGTGTGCATGTTGCTCAAGGGTTTGCTTGTCTAAGTGATAGAGGGTATCGAGAATATGGGTGCGTAAACTTCCCGGGCCTTGAGATTCTTTTACCGCAAGTTCACCGGCAATTGAAAAGGCCAACAAGGCTTCTACTGTCGCATCAAACGGACGACGATTAACCGCAAGAAAAGCTGCAATAAAAGCCGTAGCAGCGCAACCCATCGCCGTAACACACGTTTGCATCGGGTGTCCGTTAGCAATCATCAGTGCTTGCTTACCATCAGTGATAATATCTGATTGTCCGGTCTGGGCAACAATAGCCCCCGTTTGTTGTGCTAACAACCAAGGCGCATCCGGTGTATCTCGCCCTACCAACGCTTTAATTTCAGCAATGTTGCCACGGATAACAGACGGGTTGTATTCAAGCAACATACGGGCATATTGACAACGTGTCTTTGAAATATGGACAGAAACCGGATCTAACACCCAGGGACGATGATAATACAGCGCGGTTTCAATGACCGGCTCTATCACGGTTTTACGCGCGACATTGAGCGTACCGATGTTGACACAGAGGCTATCACATTTAGCAACAAACTCTTGGATCTCGTCTTTTCCCAACGTCAGAGAAATACTCGCGCCAATAGCCAGTAACACGTCAGAACTAAAATCCATTGCTACGCTATTGGTAATGCACTGAACACGCGGTTGGCTCCGTGCTATAGTCTCTATCATCGCCGCACACGAGTGAGCATAATCAAGACTACTGGCAGATTTAATATCGAATGTGATGGACATCATTTTACTCCTAAAAGCTCATCCCCCCTTGGGGCAGTTGAGCATTATGCATTAGCCTAATTCACGTTGTATGCGCTTGCGTTCGTCATCGGTATATTGTACATAACCCACTGGGATATGATCATTAATGGCATCACGAATACGCTGAGCATCTTCAGCAGAAAAACCACCGCATAGCTCGATTAATTGAATACCTTTAGTAATCATTTCCTGAGCAACCAACTCAGCCTGAGCGACATCTTGAACGCCAGAAATAGACATATCAAAATTTTCACTTGCCAGACGAGAGTGATGTTTAAACATTTCTAGGTCAGCACTTTTTACAATAAAACCATATCTCTGTAATGCCATAATTGGCTCCCACTATTAAGTTGTTATTACTTTCATGACTCTTATTAAAAACCGATTAGCACTGCCACATTAGAACCAAAAGGTTTTCTTATTTAGTTCCAATACAATAAAATTAACAACCTTGATAATTACTCCTCGTGTTAAGCAAATAGTTTCATTATTCGTTGGCTTAATATTTACATTATCACTCTGATTAATATCAGCCTCATGCTGCTATTTATCACTACCGAAAATTAATTGCCCCTTATTTTAAATAAAAAAATGCCCTGTAGTTTACTACAGGGCAGGTTTAGCATTTTAGAAGCTAAAAGGGGAACTCGTAAACTGACTCGTGGTGCTCAAAAAGCACAGCAAGTATAGTGTAAAAAATTTATTTTACTAAGGTTTGTGATTGCACCACAGTGATTGCGATCACGTTAACAATATCCTTAATATCGCAACCACGAGAAAGGTCATTGGCAGGTTTTCTGAGCCCTTGTAAAATAGGGCCAATAGCATCTGCCTTGCCAATACGCTCTGCCAATTTATAGCCAATATTACCTGCTTCTAAGTTAGGAAAAACTAGCACGTTGGCACGGCCATGGGTGGCAGAATTTTCTACTTTATTATCAGAGATGGCGGCTACAATAGCCGCATCAAGCTGAACATCACCATCAATGGCTAATTCAGGCATTATCGCTTTTACCTGCTGGGTTGCAGAAACAACTTTATCAACCGACGCGTGTTTCGCGCTACCACTGGTTGAAAACGATAACATAGCAACACGAGGATCTTCGTTTAATAGTGTCTTGGCACTACGGGCTGCTGATAAGGCTATTTGTGCCAATTGTTCGCTGTCAGGGTCGATCACTAGACCACAGTCTGAAAATATCACCCCACCCTTTAGGTCATGAAAAGGCTGGCATAACATCATCAAGAAGAAACTCGATACCATGCTGGCCGATTTATCCATACCAATGATCTGAATAGCACTGCGTACTACATCACCTGTGGTATATACTGCGCCGTTTACTGAGCCATCAGCATCACCAAGATGCACCATCATTTGCGCATAATAAAGTGGATCTTTAATCAGCTCTGCTGCTTTCCCTTCTGTCATGCCTTTCGCTTGGCGCAGTGCAAACAGTTCTTTTGCATAACGACTCGCTTTTGGCGAATCACTTGGGTCAATCAGGGTAACCGATGCTAACGTGATGTTTAATTCTGCTGCCTTCGCGTTAATCTTAGCCACATCGCCCAGTAAAATAATGCTGGCAATGCCTTTGCATGTCGCCTCCTGAGCCGCTGTAATAATACGTGGATCTTCACCTTCTGCGAGAACAATCTGGCGTGGTGCTTCACTTGCACGTTTAAATATATTGTTGAGTGCTTTCATTAATTATTAACCTAATAGATTGATAGCAAAATCGTTTTGAATAAAATACTGTCATTCAGCAACCTATACAAAACGTTCTTAATTACAGTGTTAGATAAAATCCGAAGGCTTTAAAGCCTTCGGATTAGTAAGTCAGATTAAAATGACCTATACGAAATCTTTATATTTCTCAAGATGACGGATAGGTTTTGCAAGTGCATCACGACGGAACGGGTCGCCCAATTCACGTGTACACATGATCTCGATAACAGTTGTCTTACGTTCTACCATTTGTTGATGGATAGCTTCTTTAAGAGCAGGACCTATATCTTCTAACTTATCAACGGTAACACCTAGTGCACCCATTGAACGTGCAATACCAGCAAAGCTTTGATTTTCAAGTTCACCAGCAACAAAACGACGGTTGTAGAAATCAACTTGGTTTTTCTTCTCTGCGCCCCATTGACGGTTATGAAATACTATTGAAGTCATTGGAATGTCTTCACGTACACAAGTCATAATTTCCATCATTGACATGCCCCATGCACCGTCACCAGCATATGAGATACCTGGACGTTCAGGTGCAGCAACTTTAGCACCAATCATTGTTGGAAGTGCATAACCACAGTTACCAAATGACATTGCTGCGAAGAATGAACGAGGACGTTCAAAACGTAAGTAGCTGTTAGATACAGAGTTGATGTTACCGATATCAGTAGAAACCATTACATCTTCAGGCATTGCTTTTTCAAGTTCACGTAATACTTGACGTGGGTGTAACCAGTTTTCTTCTTCAGCGTTTTGCTCGTTGATCATTTCTAGTGAGTAGTCATCTTTTTCATGAATCCACTCGTCAAGCTCAAGTTCCCATGCAGCTTTTTCAGCAGCAATAGCAGTAGCACGTTCAGCTTTGTTCTCAAGACACTTAGGTTTTAAATCAGCTAATAATTTCATGATTGCTTGTGCTGCTGCTTTTGCATCACCACAGATAGCTACATCAACTTTCTTAACTAAACCAAGCATTTTTGGATCACAATCAACTTGGATGATTTTGGCATTCTTTGGCCAGTAATCAATACCGTGTTGTGGCAAAGTACCAAATGGCCCTAAGCGCGTACCAAGAGCTAATACAACATCAGCTTTAGCAATAGTATTCATACCAGCTTTAGAACCTTGATAGCCTAAAGGGCCACACCACATTGGGTGAGATGCTGGGAATGAATCATTGTGTAAGTAGCTGTTTACTACTGGCATGCCAAGCATGTCAGAGATTGCGATTGCTTCTTCATATGCATCGCCTTGAACAACACCGCCACCAGAAACCATTACAGGGAACTCAGCGCTTGCTAATAATTCAGCAGCTTCTTGAAGTGATAATGCACCACCAGCTGAACGCTCAATGCGAATTGGCGTTGGGATTTCACATTCGATATCACCGTAAAATTGGTCACGAGGAATATTTAATTGCGTAGGTCCATTTTCTAACATCGCACGGTCAAAACAACGAGCAGTTAGCTCAGCCATACGTGTATTGTTTACAACACTTACTTGGTATTTAGTGATTGTTTCAAAGAATGGTAATTGCTCTGCTTCTTGGAAACCACCAAGACCTTGAGAGTTAGTACCTGTTTCAGGCGTGATACAAACTACTGGCGAGTGAGCCCAGTAAGCTGCTGCAATCGCAGTAACAAAGTTAGTAATACCAGGACCATTTTGTGCAATACAAACACCATGACGACCAGATACACGAGAGTAACCATCAGCCATGTGGCCAGCGCCTTGCTCATGTACTGTAGGGATTAAACGAATACCTGCTGGTGTAAAAATATCCATTGCATCCATAAATGCACTACCCATGATACCAAAACTATCAGTTACGCCATTGGCAACTAAAGTTTCGACCATTGCTTCACTTGGAGTCATACGAGTCATAATTTTCTTCCTCATTATCTACATAAAAAGTGGTAACTCTTGTTACCACTTATAACAATTAAACGGCTAAGCGTTAGTTGGGGTGTAAGGGGTGAATTCGCGACCTAATGCAACCGCAACTTCTTCACTGGTAATTTTACCAGCATGAACATTTAAACCATTTGCTAAATGCTCATCACGCTGGATAGCTTCTTCCCAGCCTAAATCAGCTAAAGATACAATGTACGGTAACGTAGCATTGTTAAGCGACAATGTTGATGTACGAGCAACAGCGCCAGGCATATTAGCAACACAATAATGCACAACATCATCAACAATATATGTTGGATCTTGGTGAGTCGTGGCATGGGATGTTTCAAAACAGCCACCTTGGTCAATTGCAACATCAACAATAGCAGAACCAGGTTTCATACGAGCAACCATGTCAGCTGTAACGAGTTTCGGTGCAGCAGCACCTGGGATTAATACACCACCAATAACTAAATCAGCAGTCAATACATGCTCATTTAAAGCAGCTTTACTTGAATAAACAGTTTGAATAGCCGTGCCAAACTCTGAAACTAGACGACGTAATGCATCAACACTGCGATCTAATATTACAACTTGAGCACCCATGCCTATTGCCATACGCGCAGCATTACTACCGACAACGCCACCACCAATAATAGTAACTTTTGCTGGTTCAACACCTGGAACGCCGCCAAGTAACATACCACGGCCTTCTTTAGACTTTTCAAGACAAGCGGCACCGGCTTGAATTGACATACGGCCAGCAACTTCAGACATAGGCGCAAGTAACGGTAAACCACCACGTGCAGAAGTAACTGTTTCATAAGCAATACAAGTAGCACCACTTGCTTGCAAGTCATCAGTTTGTTCTGGATCAGGTGCAAGATGAAGGTAAGTGAATAACACTTGGCCAGGACGTAACATTTTACGTTCAACTGCTAGCGGCTCTTTTACTTTAACAATCATGTCAGCAGCAGCAAAAATTTCTGCTGCTGTCGCCGCAATAGTTGCACCCGCTTCCTGATAGTCTGCATCACTAAAACCAATGCCTGCACCACCGTTAGCTTCAACAACAACCTGATGACCGCGGCTAGTAAGTTCTAGTACACTTGCTGGTACCATACCAATGCGATACTCGTGATTTTTAATTTCTTTTGGTACACCGATTAACATATTAGCGCTCCTACCTTCTGTTTGTATTATTAATAAAGTGATATTTCTTTCTGCCACCTGAACCCGCATATAAAGCTAAGTTGCAAGAACAGAAAACGTGATTACAAGATAGGATGATGGTCCTAATCTCAATAGAACCAGATCATAATCACTAATGCAGCCAGAATTATAAAAGCAATAAACCACATAAATAACAATTAAATACAATGCATTACAAAGTAGGACCAAAATTATAAAACAGATACATCCAGACACACACAGCGCTTTATTTTTAAGCTGTATTGATCTAGACAATCAAATCACAATGATGTTTCTTACCCAAAGGAGTGAATCATCGCCGTAATTCCCTTCTGAGATGATCAAAAAAAATAATAAGTCGATGTTTTTATGCGTTGTGAGTAATATAAAACTGTAGGTAAGAAATTGCCTGCATAAGTGAGTACTTATGTAGGTAAGAAATTGCCTGCATAAGTGAGTACTTATTTGCAGGCAACATCATTAGGTAACAATTAGAATTGGTTTATCGCTTAAACCATTGAGTGAATAAGCTCGGCTAACTTCTTAATTCCCTCATCAATTCGGTCAGTTGATATTGAAGAAAAACCTAGGCGGAAATAATTTTTTGGTGGTGAGTCTTCAAGGAAATGGATAGTTCCCGACTCAATCAATATGTTTTCCTCCATCGCCCGTTTTTGCAATTCATCGGCATCAAGACCTTCAGGACCTTTAACCCAATAACAAGAACCGCCAAATGTAGGTTGATTATGGGATTCTGGCAAATATTTTCGTAAGGCAACATCCATTGCACGCCAACGTGTTTGATAGTTACGAGTTATATTCATAATCAGTGATTCGTGATAGCCACGTTCAATAAATAAAGCGATTGAACGCTGATTATTAGCCGCTGGATGTCTAACAATTAGTCTCCGTAACGCCCGAACTTCTTTGATTAACTCAGCAGGTCCCACCAAATATCCCACCCGTAAACCCGGCGCGAGTGTTTTGGATAAACTGCCAATGTAAAGAACTCGATCATTGGTATCTAAGCTTTTAAGTGCCGGTGTCGGGTTGGACTCAAAGTTAGTTTCACTTTCATAGTCATCTTCGATGATAATAAAATCATCTTTACCCGCTTGTTCAAGTAATTGATAACGTCGCTCTAACGGCATTGTTGCCGTGGTTGGGCATTGATGGCTTGGCGTGGTATAAACCAAATCACAGCCTTTAAGGTGTTCACCAACAAGCATGCCATTTTCATCAATCGGGATAGGGCGCACTATCGACGGATTAAGCTTTGCGATATTGTGTATATCAACATAGCCTGGTGTTTCTAGGCCTATAGTGCTTTCCTTATCTAATAACAACCGCGCTAGCATATATAATGCTTGTTGAGCGCCAACAGTAACCAGTATTTCATCTTCTGATACCCACACGCCGCGTCTTGGTAATAAGCGCGTTCTGATTTGCTCAACCAATAATGGATCATCATTATCCATACGGTCTCCAGCCCATTCATTAATTGACGAACCGCTCACCGCATCTCGGCAACATTCTCGCCAGTTGACCGTTGGAAACATCGAGTTATCAAACTGACCATAATTAAATGGGTAAGTGTACTTTTGCCAGTCGCGTGGTTTAACAATATTGGTTTGGTTACTAGGATTGAGTTTAAAGTGCTGCTCCCAGTTGGGTGGATTATGGCTAGCGACTTTACAGGATTTTTGTTTAAGCGAATCTAATTTAACCTGCCCCGTTAAAATATCAGGATTGACATAGTAACCGCTTCTTTCACGAGCGATTAAATAACCATCATCTAACAAATGCTCATAAGCCAAAACAACAGTATTACGAGCAACTTTAAGTTGCTGAGACAATTTACGGCTTGATGGTAAGGCTTGTTCAAGTGGAACATTTCCATTAAGTATGGCCGAAGCAATTTGCTCCCTTAATTGCTGCTGTAAACTTCCACCCTGGCCGGGTGTCAAATGAAATAACTGAAACATAGTTTACCTTTATATTTATATTTATATTTATATTTATATTTATATTTATATTTAATACCATATATGGTCCCTCTCCGATTGCAAGATAATTAAAATCGTTGAAATAGAGTGCATTGCAACCATATATTCGGCTTTCGCTTGAGGTATCATTTGATGCCTCTAGCCCTGATGGATTTCCGCCCCTATCACCTCATCAATTTCGCGGCTTATGATAGCCCTTGGTATTAAAAGGTTTCCTATAGGGCAGTGCTGAACTGTATCCCATCAATCTCTATTATCTAGCAATGCTACAAGGTTGTTTATGGTGTTCTTTTTCTAAAAGCTATTTTCTGTTAATTGATTGTGTTTTTATATTTGTAATCTTCTTGGTGGTGCAGCATTGCCCAGGCCATTCGTGCCATCTTATTCGCTAAAGCAACGGTGGCATTATTATAATTACTGCGCTCTTTTAACTGTTTTGCCCAAAGACTCACTTGGTCGGCTTTATTTTCACAGTGTCTTAATGCGGCTCTTGCACCATTGATTAACTGTGTTCTTAAGTCAGTATCCACGTTTAGAAATCCCCAACAACGTTGGTTCTCCTCCCGTTGAATGCTGTCTTGGCACTAATCCCAACCAAGCTGAAACATGACGACCACTATTAAACGCTTTACCAACACCAATACCGACATAAAAAGCGGTAGCGACAATCGGCCCTGCGCCTGTCATGGTACTTAATCGCTGACAAACATCATTTTGCCTATTTATTCCTAATATTTCAGTATCGACCGATTTTATTTGAACTGATATTTCATCAAGCTCTTTACTTAATCCAAGAAAGTAACGACGAGCTGGAGCACTTAATTCATTGGTCGCATCTTCTAAAAAACGAGGTAAATGTGCTTTTAGGTGATTAATACCTTTAGGTATCACTAACCCATACTCCGCCAATAACCCTCTAATTTGATTACTCAGTGCTGTCCTGTTTTTTATTAACCTTTCTCTAATTCGATGCAACATTTGAATATCTTGTTGGTCTAATTATTTCAACGGCACAAAACGCATATTTTGACGCTGTGCAGCTTCGGCTATCGCTTCTGCATCATTGTAGTCATTTTTATTACCTTTACGATAAGCGGTAACAAATTGGGGCGCAATGGCTTTAACTTTATGGCCATAACGACTTATCACTCGCGACTAATAATGTGTACTGCCACAGCCTTCCATCACCACGGTACATGCTTCTAAATTTGCAAAATACTCAACAACCTTTTTTCGTGAAAGCTGTTTTATTTTTATTATTTTTCCTGCTGCGTTCATCCAAACTCAATGGAAAACTGATTTGGCGATATCTAAGCCGATTGTTATAGTGTTTATGTGACCCTCTCTCTTTTTCTGACTATAGAAGTTTTAATCAACTCTATTTTGGCTCATTTGAAGCCGTAAGTGGAATAGAGAGGTTCCATACCATTAATCAATATAAATAACAGAACCTTTTCAGCGGTTCACAAGTTGATATCATGTCGTAAATTTTTATCTCAATGATATTTTTGCTAAGAACCTGACTGATTATCTATCCTAGTGGATATTTTAGCCGTACTTTTAAGACTAGTTTGTTAACTATAACAACAAAATTTTAAATGATACCCTCAATTCTTGTCTGTAGGTACCGAATTAAATTTTAGTGACTTGTTCAACTTATTTTAAAAATCAACTTAACCCATGTAACGCAAACCGTAAAGACAGAGACGCTTTCGCTAATAAACCATGACACGTGTAATGAATGTAGCAATATTTACTAATGTATCAAATGATTAGCAATGAAAGTAGTCCATAAATGAAGTGACCAAATGGCTCTATTTTTCTGAGCCGCGGTAATGTTCATAGATAATACAGGGACAACTCAGCCATAGATTACTAAGAACATCACGCTCCACTGACTAAATTGACTGCGGCCTATGAAAAAAAACCAACTGGTCCTTACTTACAAATGACATACAGGTTGCAATATCACAGAATTTAAAATTACTCCAGAGGACAACAATAATGTACGTATTAATGGATATCATGGTTTCACCCGGAGGCGTTGGTACATCCGTATCCCCATATGTCGCTATGTGCCAGAAGATCTTTGAAGAATCCGGACTCACTCATACCATGCATGGTTTTGGTACTAATGTGGAAGGCGAATGGGAGGAAGTAATGGCCGCAGTCAAACGCTGCCATGACGACCTTCATCTAGCTGGTGCTGTGCGTATTACCAGTCATATGAAACTTAGCACTCGCACCGATAGGGATCAAACCATGTCTGACAAAGTCAACAGCGTTCAAGAAAAACTAATATAAAAACTAGGTCAATCTGCAAACATTAATTCAACAACTGAATACCAATTGAATTCATTAATTCAATTGGTATTAGACATGACGTTTAGAGAAGATGAGCCTAAGATTAAAATGCGCTAGCCATGGTTAAGATGTAATAGCAGGGTGTAATTTTTTATAAACGCTTTACAACATATTAATTGAAAATACGCCTGTCACATTGGCAAACCAAGATGACAAACGTATTTATTGACATTAAATGTTAGGTGCCAGTTCTGCCAATGCATTATCAATAGCATCAACGATATTATCGATATCGTCTCGGGTTGCAATCAGTGCTGGGCTCAAACAAATAGTATTATTGTACTCTTTGAATGAACGGTTAGTACGACCGATTATAACACCATTTTTCATACAGTGACCACCAATAGCAATCGCTAAACTCTCATCAACAGGCTCTTTAGTAACACGGTCTTTAACCATTTCAAAACCAACAAACAAGCCTTTACCACGTACATCACCGATAACGTCGTATTTTTCCATCAGTTGATTCAAACGACCTTTCAAGTACTCTCCTTGCTCATTTACATTATCAAGCAACTTCTCATCTTCAATTATTTGCATGTTGGCCAATGCAGCCGCAGGACCTGCAGTACAACCACCAAAGGTAGATATATCACGGAAGTAATCCATACGTGGATCTTCAGGGTCTTTAAACTGATCAAATAGGTCTTCAGTCATAACGGTACATGATATTGCCGCGTAACCCGATGCAACGCCTTTAGCCATAGTAACCATATCAGGCTTAATACCGTAATGTTGGTAGCCAAACCATGTGCCCGTACGACCCAAGCCACATACAACTTCATCAATATGAAGCAAGATATCGTATTGTTTACAGATTTCTTGAACACGTTCCCAGTAGCCTTCAGGTGGCTCTATTACACCGCCACCCGCTGTGATTGGCTCTAAGCACAATGCACCAACAGTTTCAGGACCTTCAGCAAGAATTACTTTTTCAATTTGGTTCGCTGCCCAAACACCATAGTTTTCTTTATCTGACTCTTCTTGCGCACGGTATTCACAACAATGCGGTACTTCAACAAAACCTGGCGTAAACGGACCGTATTGATTTTTACGTTCATACTGGCCTGTTGCACTTAATGCCGTAATTGTAGTGCCATGATAATCACGCTCACGGAATAAGATTTTATGTTTTTGCCCACCATTTTTTTTAGCCGCTAGCTGGCGGACAATCTTAAATGCTTTTTCATTTGCTTCAGAACCAGAGTTTGAGTAATAAACACGGCTCAGACCTGGCATTTTAGCGATTAGTTTTTCTGCAAACTCTGCAGCAGGTACGTTACCCGCTGTTTGCGCAAAATAGTTTAAGGTAACAAGTTGATCTCTTACTGCATCTGCAATTTCAGTGCGACCATAACCAACGTTAACAGTCCAAACGGCGCCAGAAACAGCATCAAGATATTCGTTTCCTTTAGCATCCCATACGCGCATGCCTTCGCCTTTAACGATTACCATTGGGTCATTTTCTTCAAATGGCTTATGTTGAGTTAGGTGATGCCAAACATGGTTACGATCTTTGTTGATCACATCTCGTGTATCAAATTCATTGGTATTATCAGTCATATTTATCCCCTCGCAAGATCCAGTTATTTGGTTATAGGTACTGGAAATGTTATCCAGATACCATTATCTTCATTAAATTCATCTTTTAAATTTGAATGTTCATCGACTAGTTATGTCATTCAAAATATTTATCGGTAAACAGACATGCTCTGTTCGCTTGTCTATGCCTTTAAATTACTGCGCATTGACAAATACCCGTTAGAACCAGATCTTTAACAAATTTGATGCCAGATATTTCAACAATGTTCTGGACTCATTCATGTAAACATTTTGGACCTTACGTAAAATCACTGACTTTTACAGTATGAATGAGGTTCAAAAAATGGAGAATAATTAAACAACCTGAACATTTGTGGAATAAAGTGAAACACGTTATCTCAATCTAATAACTAATAACTATATATACAGTGGAGAAGACAGTGACTATAACTACCAAAAAATTATGTACGAGCTTATTAATAACGGCAGCCCTTGGCGCATCAATGAACATGGCATGGGCAGCTGAATCACTTGAAGACCGTATTAAAACGCTAGAAAATAAATTAGCCGAAAAATCAGAGATCGAATCAGATAATGCCATGAGCGCTAAGCTTTACGCTACCGTTCGCCCAAGTTTGACTTACTTTAATGTAAAAGATAACAACCGTGTTGAAGTGACAGATTTCTTGTCATTCGCTGGTATTTACTCTGAAGCAGAATTAGGCGGCGGCTGGACAGCAATGGCACACGGTGAGTGGGGATTTGATATTGCTGGAGACGCTGAATTTGGTAAAGCTAGACGTGCCTCAGTAGGCCTTTCTTATGATACATACGGTAAAATTGCTTTTGGTAAAGACCGTGCGATTGATTATTTACTTCACGCAACGCACGTTGATATTTTCAACCATCGTGCATCACCTTTTGCTTATGACCAAATAGGTAAAGATGCGTTTTTCACTGATAATCAAATAACTTATGCAAACACTTGGGACACCATTACATTTATGGCTGGCTTCAAGTTTGCTAAAGGTGATGGCGTTGACTATGCAGAGCAATCTATAGCTGGTCTAGGCTACGATAAAAATGGTTTGCATTTTGCGGTAAGTTTCAAATCAACTGATACTGGTGCTGTCGATAACACAGACACGGTTGCCGTTTCTTATGCTCAGCAAATTACTGATGACTTCTATTTAGCTGCTATGTACCAAGACGAAGAGGAAATTGGTACACTTGATGTATCCGTAGGCTATCAACTGACTGATAAATATAAAGTTAAAGCGGGTTATTATGACTTTGACGATGGTGTTTCTACAAAGGCATCTGAAAGCAATAACGGTTTTAACGTAACGCTTGAACGTCAATTTACACCGAAACTCCGTACTCATATCGAAGTACTGACTAAAAGTTATGACAATTTCGAAGACGAAGTTGCTTTTGCTATTGGTTTAAAATATGACATAGCTGTTAACTGGAAGTCATAAGCAATCTAAACGCTAAATAAAAATTGAACCTTTGCCCACCTAACGATCCTCGTGTTTGATTGAAAGGTGGGTAGATGGTTATCCAGCTCATGGAACTTCAAAGAAATACACATCATGTATTCAGGTTAATGCATCACTTTATTTAGATAACTAACTATCGGCACAAGGTTTTATTGAGCCTTATCGTGCAACAATGAAGGCTATAATTCAAAAGTTTGATATGACTAGGATATTTATATTGACCTTTTTTGCATTATCAAAGTAAACACCTTGTTTTTATTCAAAAAAATTTCACTAGCCACTCCTAAGTCAACCTTTAAACACCATTGATTATATTGGACCAACCGTTTCAGTTGCACTGTATCCATTCGCTTTCTCACTACTAGATTAAATTGGATGTAAATAAATCACTAGTTAAAAAATTAGTCTTGTCCATTTAATTTCGGAGATACCAATGGCTCATACCGAAAAACAGTCTTTAACCCAAAACTCAGCAATAGTGCAAAAATTTACTGCACTGATGCCTGGATTTTTACTTTGTTTTGTTATTGGCATGTCTGCCAAGTTTATTTCAGAGCATCATGGTGGCCCAACAATTCTTTACGCATTGTTAATGGGAATGGCATTAAATTATCTTTCAACCGAGGGAAGTTGTGTTGCTGGTATTCAATTTTCAGCTAAATCAGTACTGCGCTTTGGTATTGCCTTGCTAGGCGCTAGGATCACTATCGAACAATTGATGAGCCTCGGCATTACACCAATAGTTCTTGTGTTGATCGGCGTACCTGCCACTATTTTCTTCAGCTACGTTCTGGGTAGATGGCTAAAATTAGGTAAAGCGCAAAGTATCTTAGCCGGCGCCTCTGTGGGTATTTGTGGCGCATCTGCTGCATTAGCTGTTTCTGCCGTATTACCAGAAGATAAAGAATCTGAAAAGAACCTTATATTTACTGTAATCTGTGTGACAGGGTTAAGTACCGTCGCTATGATCCTCTACCCACTTCTTGTGCCGATACTAGGATTTAGTGAAGCGGAAAGTGGTATTTTCCTAGGGGCAACTATCCATGATGTTGCTCAGGTTGTCGGTGCTGGTTACATGATTTCAGACAGTGTTGGGGATGTTGCAACCTTCACTAAATTATTACGTGTTGCGATGTTAGTACCTGTAGTACTTGTTATTTCTATTGTGGTTGCAAGACAAAGTGGCCAAAAAAAGAAAGAAGGTTCTTCTGTTGCTTTACCCGGCTTTTTAATCGCTTTTGTTCTAGTTGTACTTGCTAACAGTAGTGGTTATGTACCACCCGTTATTACTGATGCAATGGTTGATCTATCACGTTGGTGTTTAATTGTGGCGATGGTTGGCTTAGGAATGAAGGCTTCATTTAAAGAGTTAGCAGCTATGGGTTGGCGTCCTATGGTACTGATGGTAACAGAAACCGTATTTCTTGCGGCATTAGTCACTGTTGGACTGTATATCACTCGCTAAAATTACAATATAAAAAATCAATGGCGGCACTGAACAGAGCCGCCATTGAGACAATTACATCCAATCAAAAACGTTGATAGCCATTCATTTTTTAAACTACCGAAGAACCGCTTACCTATAAGCTACTACAACAAACGTAACAAAAGAGAGAAAACTATGATTATAGGTGTAGGGCGGGATCGCGCACTTCAAATAAATAAGGCGAAAATTAACGGCTGAGATGCGATTAAACTAATTTATTTAAATTAGGCGAACCCTTTGAACCTGGACGGGAATTTATTACTTAGTAATAAATTAGCCGGCGTAGAAATGGTTAGTACATCAATAATTAATAACCTCCCTGTGCCGGATCCCATAGTATATTTTACTAATGAGATCTTTATGAATTTTACTAAATCTACACTAACACTCGCTGTTTATTCTGCATTAATTTGTAGTTTAAGTGCTACTGCCAATGAAGAACCAACAACAGACGCTACTATTGAAGTTATTACTGTCAGCAGTGACTTTCGCCAACAAAACTTACTAAAAACACCTACTTCATTATCAGTATTAACTGATATTGAAATAAAACAACGCAGCGCCCGACACCTTGAAGAGTTAATAACGGTTAGTCCCAACGTTAATTTTGCCAGCGGTTCACAACGTGCGCGTTACTACCAGATTCGCGGCATTGGTGAACGCAGCCAATTTCAAGAGCCTATTAACCCTTCTGTCGGCATGATTATCGATGGCGTTGATTTTACCGGTATAGGCAGTATTGCAAACCTTTTTGATGTGCAACAAGCTGAAATTTTTCGTGGCCCTCAAGGCACGCGCTTTGGCGCAAATGCTTTAGCGGGTATGATTAACATTACGACTAATGCACCAACAGACGAATTTGAAGGTGCAATTAAAGTCGATGCGGGTAACTACGATAGCTATGGCCTAGGTTTAGCATTTTCAGGGCCTGCATCAGACGCTGTGAATTATCGTTTAGCGGCTAATCAATATAAAAGTGATGGCTTTATCGATAATGTTCATTTAAATAAAGAAAATACTAACAACCGTGACGAGAAGACTCTTAGAGGCAAGCTATCAATACAAGCTTCCCAAGAATTAACCATAGACTTAGCCGCTTCCTACTTTGATTTCGATAACGGTTATGATGCATTTTCACTTGATAACACTCGCGAAACCCTTTCCGACCAACCCGGCATTGACCGTCAAAAAACTTCAGCTTTTTCTGCTAACTTTAACTACCAAGGTTTTGAAGGCTTTACGTTAATAACTCTTATTAGTACCGCAGAGTCAGACCTTGCTTATGGATATGATGAAGATTGGGCTTATGTGGGAATTTCCGATCCTGCCAACATTGATAACCAAGATTTTGCTTATTGGGAATACTCTTCTACAGATTATTATTTTCGTGATAAATCAACACAAACGTTTGAGTTAAGAGCACTATCAAACGATAACAGCAAACTATTCAACGGTTCAACCAATTGGGTTGTTGGTCTTTACCTTAAAAAAGATGATGAAGATTTACAACGTCAATATACTTATTTAGACAACGACTTCAATTCTACATTTGACACACAGTCAACCGCTATTTATGGTCAGCTTGATAGCCAACTGAACGCACAGTGGACATTAAGTACAGGGCTCCGCGTTGAACAACGTGATGCTGATTATGTTAATTCGGACGGCTTTATTGATAGCCTTAAAGATACTATGATTGGAGGTAAGTTAGTACTTAGTTACCAGCAAAACGATAATAGCTTTTGGTATGGCTCAATCAATCGCGGTTATAAAGCAGGTGGGGCAAATACCGATGGTAGTTTACCTAATGACTTACGTACCTTTGATCCTGAATACTTAGTCAATTATGAACTAGGTTACAAGGTTTCTTTACTCGATAATGCAGCCATTATTCGCACCGCTATTTTTTACATGGACAGAAAAGATGTGCAGGTAAAAAGTTCACAAACTATTACACGTGAAGATGGTAGTTCTGAATTCGTAGACTATTTAGGCAATGCCGCTAATGGTTCAAATATGGGTGTTGAAATAGAAGCTAATTGGCAGATTAACGATTTATTTGAATTTTATGGATCTGTAGGTTTATTAGATACAGAATTTAATGATTTCATCAATGCTGAAGGTGACTCTTTAAGTGGTCGTGAGCAAGCACATGCGCCAAATTACCAATTTAACTTAGGCATCAACCTTACGCCTAACAACCATTGGTTAATCAATATTTCTGTCGACGGTAAAGATGAATACTTCTTTTCTGATAGTCACAATGAAAAATCAGAGTCTGTTGCTTTGCTAAATGCTTCCGTGAGTTATTTAAGTAATGATTACCAAGTTAAAATCTGGGCGCGTAACTTAACAGATAAAGATTATGCTAATCGTGGTTTTTATTTTGGTAACGATCCAAGAGATGGGTATATTGCTAAACAGTATACCCAGTTAGCTGAGCCACTAGTCTTTGGCGTTACATTGGATTATCAGTTTTAAGCGCTCGTTTACGACTTATCTACACGCTCAGACAGGCAAGTAACTTTTGTTTATCTTGAGCGTAAGATAAAGTAATTGAGTAAATCAGAACAATTAAGGAAATATTATGAAAATATCGATTGAATTGAGCTTATATCCATTAGCCATGGATAATTTCAAAGATGAGATATGGGCTTTCATCAAGCGCCTTCGTCAGGTTGATGGCTTAAACGTTGTAACGAATGGTATGAGCACGCAAGTATTTGGTGATTATGATTTAGCAGTAAACAATGTCATGCGCGAAATTAAGCAGGTTCATAGCACTACAAATGCAGCCGTTTTTGTCTGTAAATTTATTAATGGTGTCCATTCACAAGTAGAAGCAGAAAGCTAGTGTCTGATTTACTTTTTTATTTTGTTGATTACTTTATGGCTCTCCCTTGGCTAGAGCTTATCGCCATGCTGCTTGCGCTTGCCTATATAATTCTGGCCGCGCAAAGTTCACTGTGGTGTTGGCCTGCCGCTCTTATTAGCACAGCGTTGTACACGGTTATTTTTTATGATGTGCTGCTCTTAATGGACAGCGCACTAAATATTTATTACTTAGTGATGGCGGTTTATGGTTATTTGGCTTGGCAAAAAAACACTTCAACAAGTACTGCTCAAAATCAAGCAACAAAAAATGCGCCTTTAGCAATAATCTCTTGGTCAGGTAACAGACATTTAAAAATTTGCCTTATCTTAACAATAACTTCCTTGGTTGTAGGGTATATAATAGCCAATTACACCCCTGCAAGTTTCCCTTATCTTGATACTTTTACCACTGTTTTCGCAGTATTCGCCACGTATTTAGTTACTCAAAAAGTACTGGAAAACTGGTTATACTGGGTAGTTATTGATGCTATTTCAATTTACCTTTATATAGAAAAAGGTTTAATACCTACAACCGTGTTGTTTATCATTTATGTCATTATTGCCGTCTACGGTTACTTTAAGTGGCTAGCTATTTATAAGCGTTCTAAAGTAGAACAGATTAATTTATCTACAATAGTTACAGGTTAACTCCGGTGAAAGAGTCACTATCCGCTTTGCCTTGTTTTACTGAAGTTGATAAAGTTTTAACAATAACCTCAGGATTAAGTCAAAGCTGTTTTAAAGTCAATGCTGATAATAAAGTCTATTTTGCTAAAACCATCAGCGACAATACAGAAGTAGCAGTGACGATTTCTGCTGCTAAGTCTGGCCTTAGTCCGACCGTTATTTACCATGATAGCGATTGGCTCATCAATAACTTTATTGACGCTAACAATTTAGCGTTAAGTACAATTGCTACCCATGATAAAATAAATCATGCTATTAAGCTGATGGTGCAATGTCATCAGTTGAAGGTAAAACCTACTGAACTATCACCTGAAGATATTATTACGTCTCTTCTAAATAATTCACATTACACAACGCTGCAAAAAACAGCATTATTACAACTTGCTAAATGCATTGTAGCGCCACTTAACAACAGTAGAAACGGTGTTTGTTGTCATGGTGATTTGAATTTTAGTAATATACTAATCAATCGAGATCAAATCACTTGGTTAGTCGATTATGAATGTGCTTGTACTGCACCCATTGAATATGATTTGGCGATGTTTATTGCAGTAAACAATCTAAATAGTGATGAAATCACACTAATTATCGAGCAATACGAGGCTCAATCTTTGGTAAAAGTCGATCCGCTATTGCTCAATGCCTATCTACTGTTTTGTTATTTTATTAATGCATTATGGTACTTCAATACTTATCACGAAAAACCGCAGCCTGAAGATAGTATGCCTGAAAATAAACAAGTACTATTAAACCACGCCCAACAACAGTGGTACGTAGGGCGGGATCGCGCATTTCAAATAAAGAACACGGTATAATAAATAAATTTTAAACTTTATTGATATAAGACGATCAGATCAGTATCAAAAATTCAACAAAAGTTATTTACCATGTCATTATTTCAATATATTGAAAGTGTTGAAGATCACCGAGTAGAGGCAAATAAAAATTTCAGTTAGCAGATATAATTTTATTAAGAATAGCTGCTGTTCTATGTGGCGCCAAGGGTTGGAAAGCGATTAATATATGTGAAGAAGCTCAGCTGGGTTGGTTAAAAAAACATGGAAATTTTAGCCACGGTATTCCCACAAGGCACTCTATCGGACGCATAATAAGAGTCATCAAGGCTGATAGCCTCGTCTCATCCCTCTCACAGAACCGTACGTACGGACCTCGTATACGGCTCCTGTATTCATCACATTCTATTAGCGCGTTTTCCTAAACGCTGACAGAGCAAGCCATCCAGTGTTCACTTTTTCTATTGAATATAAATCAAGTTCTTCAAACCATTAATTGGGCATCGCTACACAAGATAAAGGACTTAGTGAATTCCGCCACGAGTTCATCTTGATAAACTTAAACGGTGGCTTTTTCACTAACGGCTTCAATCGTCGATGTAACCTTAACAGCTTCTTCCATTAGCTGCATTGCTCTTAATCTTCGTCTGAGCCAACCTGCTAGGGCTTTTAGCTCTCATTTACAATTGGTGATACTAAGGTAATTAACAAAACCTCGTAGCATTGGATTTAACCGTTTTATCACCCCAGCTAAATTGATTCCACCATTACGCTTGGTTCGTTGTTTAACTTTTTGTCTAAAACCAATGAGTTTCGACTGATGGCTACTTAAAACGTGTTTGGTTTAAGCAGATCTCAGGTTAATTAAACTGCGTTAGTAACGCAGGCATCAAGTGAGCTGGAAGGTTTTTACGTCGACCTGTTGCCGTTGGACTATAATGTTTAGCTAAATAATCAAGTATTGCTTTTTCACTATCACCCAATGGCCATAAACCTTGTGTCTTTTGCATCCAGCGAATGGTTTCTAACCAAGTGTCACGATTCATTCTATTTTGTATAACTAAACCAGAAGAATGGCAGGCAGTACAATTAGCTCTAACCAACTCAAAGCCTGTATCGATAACAAAACCAGTGTTTTTATCCAGAATATCTTTAGCATTTACATAACTACAAGATAGTGCTATCAAACTGAATATAAATATTGTTTTTTTTAAAATAGCCATATTAAACCACCTGAACTGCAATTCTATGGCAAGCGTTATTTAAATAACCTTTAGGGTTCCAGCCAGGTAAAATCATAGGTTGAGATACACCATCACTGTCGGTAGCTTTAGCCCATAATTCATAATAACCAGTTTGTGGAAATCTAACTTTGGCTTGCCAATGTTGCCATGCATTACGGTTAACAGGTTTGGTTATGTTAACTTCTTGCCATGTTTGGCCAAAATCAATAGAAACATGCATTTTGGCGACTGATTTATCACCAACCCATGCATGTCCATTTGCTAAAAGTTCGTCTTTTAATACGTGGCTAACGCCTGATTCTGGAAACGTAACCAGTGATTTAACAGGCATACTTTCAATAATGCACATATCTTCATCAGCAACCTTAGCGCCCGGAGCTACAGGCTTACATGGTTTACGATACGCTGTACCGGTCATTTTAGAACCATCGTGAACAATGTTACGTATGGATATGCCCGTTAACCATTTACCTGAAGTAGAAGCAGGCCAACCGCCAAATACTAAACGTAAAGGATGACCATTCATTGCAGGTATATCTTCATCATTAACTGACCAAGCGATAAGCGACTCATTTTCTAAAGCTTTATGCATTGGCACACCGCGAGAAATAGCAGCCTTATTCGGATTCCGACTTAAATGTTCATCGGCTGCATGATAGCCAATGTAAACAGCATCATCTTTAATTCCACAGTCTTTTAATACATCTTTTAAACGCACGCCTGTCCACTTAGCGCAACCAACGGCACCTAAGCCCCATTGATTTCCTTTTGCTGGAGGATTAAATTCAGAACGGCCATTGCCACCACACTCTAATGTTAGTTGATATGTATGGTGCTTAAATTTATTTTTCAATTCAGCTAAAGTATATGTTTTACTTGTTTCAACTGATTCTCCGCCAATGGTTAATGTCCAGTTATCAACATCAACACTTTCAGGAGGAATACCGTTGTTGCGAATAAAGAGTTTATTCGCCGGAGTGATCAAGTCATTTAATAAATGAGCAGGTAATTCAGCATTTAGTGGTCTATCATTTAATACGATTAGACCTGCATGTTTACCGGCAATACGAAATTTTTCAGTTGTTTCAGCAAGTGCTGCAGGAATAAGGCCTCCGGGCATGAATCGCCCAAAAACAACTTCTGCGCCTAATATAGCTCCCATTGCAGATAAGCCCGTTAGAAATCCCCGACGAGAAACGGGATCAGTCGTGCGGCCAAATATCGCTTTATCTGCTTTTTCTGGGTTTTCCTGATAAAGCTCACCAATGCCTTTTTCTATTATTTGTTTTTTTGATGATTTTTTCATAATTAACCTCACTAACTTAAAATTACAGTTTTAATAAACGTGCGTTTTATCCACTCATAGACTTATTCGTTACATCGTCTGGTAATTCACTAGCTGATTCATAATATGTATTACACTCTGGGGAAAATAAAAAACACAGAGCCCTAAACAAAAACAAACCAACGAAAATAACACTATAGATCAAGGTATTACAAACTCATGTCGTTATGTTTTTTTAAATATACAATTACAGAGTCAGTTCAACCTTAACGCTAATGTTATTCCCAATGAATAGTATAATTTTTAAAGTTTTTTAGTTAAGTGCCAATCACGTAGTTCATCTGATACCAATTAAATTTTCAAGAGGCCGCGGCTTGATTGAGCAATAAGGTGTATTAGGACTGGGTCTCGTAGCTTTGGGGCTGAGTTTTGACGAAGTAGTTTGAATTTAATTTTTCTGTCGCCGTCGTCGAGATTTGAGCGACACTTGAAAATTTGATACCAGTCATGAACCGGAAGTTTTAGGAAAGGTAATTAAGCTTGGTTTAACTTGGCCTAGAGGGTTGTACAGTAACATGAAAATGGTGGGCCTTCGCAGACTTGAACTGCGGACCTGCCGATTATGAGTCGGATGCTCTAACCAACTGAGCTAAAGGCCCATTTTCACATTTATGGCCTGGGTGTTCTAACGCGTTTATCAGTGCAATCAAGTGAATGAACTAACAAAGCGGGTGCAGTATAAGCATTTTTTATTTTGTTGTCACCTAATGAACTTTAAATAATCGTGTTTTTTTACTGACAGCTCATTTCTTAAACAAACTGGAGCCGCTTGGCGTTAAAATCGATAGGTTAAGCCTGCACTTACCTCTGTTTGAACCCAAATATTACTAGAGATGTAAATCGCACAAGCTTCTACATCACAAAATATTGCACTATCGGAGTTAAAGAATGTTCCATATATACGGCTATCTAATCTTAGGCTAAATCGTTCACTTAACTCTACTTTAGTAGCTAAGCCAACATTCATTGAAAAATGTGTTTCATTACTGAGTTGTTTATCATTTGGAGCAAGGTGAGTTAAACCAAGACCACCGGTAAGATAAAAAGGAACTGGACCTTCAGATATAGGGACATTACCGCCTATGTGTGCATACGTAATACCAAGGGCTGTACTGCTCGCTGAAAAATCATTCGACTCAGAGAAATTGGTATTGTAATGGCTTATTAAGAATTCGCCTTGCCGTTTTCGATCAAAAGACCAAGCCGTTAATAAGCCATAACTCGTTTCATCATTTAACTCTATCCGATTATGTACTTTATCTTGACTACTATCAAAATCACCACCAAAGCGATATCCAATCAATGGAGTAATTTCAAAGTTTAATGCTTGTTTTGCCATAGATGGCATAGATATGATGGTAAGTACACAAAACATGGCTAAAATAACGCGCATAAAGATTCCTTATCTTAGAAAGTAAAAAGAGTAAGCTAGGTTACTAACTTACTCTTTTTTATGTCTATTTAAAATAGAATTTAAAGTGCTACTTTAAATTTTTAGCTTTTACTCACCATCTAAGAAACTTTTAAGCTGCTCTGAACGAGATGGATGACGTAACTTACGTAAAGCTTTCGCTTCAATTTGACGAATACGTTCACGTGTAACATCAAATTGCTTACCCACTTCTTCAAGCGTATGGTCAGTATTCATATCAATACCAAAACGCATTCTAAGTACTTTAGCTTCACGAGCAGTTAAACCAGCGAGTACTTCGTGAGTTGCACCTTTAAGGTTTTCTGAAGTCGCTGAATCAACAGGAAGTTCACCACTACCATCTTCAATAAAGTCACCTAGGTGTGAATCTTCATCATCACCAATTGGCGTTTCCATTGAAATTGGCTCTTTAGCTATTTTCAATACTTTACGAATTTTATCTTCAGGCATTACCATACGTTCAGCTAATTCTTCTGGCGTAGGTTCACGTCCCATTTCTTGTAACATTTGACGCGAAACACGGTTTAGCTTGTTAATCGTTTCAATCATGTGCACAGGAATACGAATGGTACGCGCCTGATCGGCAATAGAACGGGTGATTGCTTGACGGATCCACCACGTTGCATAAGTTGAAAATTTGTAACCTCGACGGTATTCAAATTTATCAACAGCCTTCATTAAACCAATGTTACCTTCTTGGATTAAATCAAGGAACTGTAAGCCACGGTTGGTGTATTTTTTCGCAATTGAGATAACTAAACGTAAGTTTGCCTCAACCATTTCTTTCTTCGCACGACGTGCTTTCGCTTCACCAATAGACATACGACGGTTAATGTCTTTAATGCCATGAATATTTAAGTGCGTTTCTTCTTCAATTTGATTAAGTTTGTAAATACAACGCTCAACATCATGCTCAACATCACCAAGCTTAGTTGAGTAAGGATTGCCTGCAGACTTTTCTGCTGCAAACCATTCTTTTGAAGTTTCATTACCAGGGAATATTTTGATAAATGTCGTTTTAGGCATACCAGCACTAACACAGTGCTTCATGATCAAACGTTCTTGAACACGTAATCTGTCCATCATGCCACGCATGTTTTTAACTAACTTATCAAATAATTTAGGGATTAAACGGAATTCTTTAAAGACTTCAGCAACGGCATCAATAGCTTCTTGAGCGTCTTTATGACCTCGGCCTTTCTTCTTAACTATTTTGGTAGCATTCTCATGTGCTTCACGTAATAAGGTGAATTTTTCACGTGCTAGCTCTGGATCTGGACCAGTATCTTCTTCTTCTTCATCTTCTTCAGAGTCGCCATCTGTTTTTTCTTTATCTTCATTAGCGAGATCTTCTTTAGATAATTCACTACCAACATGAGTCGCTGCAGCGGCAACATCATCATCTTCAGCATCAGGGTCTAAAAAGCCGATGATAATATCAGTTAAGCGAACTTCTTCAGCTTCAAAGTTATCCCACATATCTAATAAGTAGTTTATTGCTGGTGGATATTCAGAAACACTACGCTGAACTTCTTTAATGCCTTCTTCTATACGCTTAGCAATGACGATTTCGCCTTTACGCGTTAGAAGTTCAACAGTTCCCATTTCACGCATATACATACGTACAGGGTCTGTTGTACGACCAATTTCACTTTCTACAGTGGCAAGCGCTTGTGCTGCTGCTTCGGCAGCATCTTCATCAGTATTGCCTTCGCTCATCATCAAGGTATCTTGATCCGGCGCATTTTCAAATACTTGAATGCCCATATCGTTAATCATACTAACGATATCTTCAACTTGATCAGAGTCGATAATGTCTTGTGGAAGATGATCATTAACCTGCGCAAACGTTAAATAACCTTGTTCTTTACCTTTGGTTAT
>MAAB01029215.1_pt1 | contig 47245 bp, 35 predicted proteins | sample 1115991 | NCBI WGS metagenome assembly MAAB01 (sample SAMN04961124, study PRJNA320927) | seawater metagenome | isolation source: sample BD02T18 sea water enriched with oil for 18 days | place: USA:Gulf of Mexico | collected 2013-07-27 | reverse complement strand
AAGAGTGTAATGGAGTTATTAAATCAGTATCACGCTATCTTTAACAGATTCAGAAGCCACAGAAACTTCACTATTGAAAGTCACCAATAATAATAAAAAGCCCAATTTAGAGTACGTACCCTATCTCACTTTCGCCCCCTGAGCGAGTTATAAACTATAATTTAGTGGCCAAAATAACTTAGCCACTACAAATAGAAGATAGTCAACATAGTATTGAAACTGGATTTATGTTGAATCTAATATCTGGAATAGTGGCTGCTCGCCTAAAAATAAAAGCAACGCATTAAGCTATCACCAAGTGAATTTTCTTTGATAGCTGTTTAAATAAATACTATTTTTAAGTAATTCTCTGGTCATTTAACTTTTTTCACTTTTAATTGCTTCATCTCTTAGATGAGACACGGCATTGGCATGTGCATCAAAACCTTCATATTTAGCGAATCTATAGGTATGCGGCGCTAGTTCTTCATAACCTTCTCTTGTTAAAAATCCAATTGAGCAACTTTTCAAATAATCGAATACTGACAATGGAGAGGCTGTTTTTGCTGCCATTGATGTTGGTAATACAGCATTGGGGCCTAACGTGTAGTTTGCGATTGAAATAGGCGTGTTTTCACCAAGCAAAATTTCACCTGCGTTGATTATTTTTCCTAAGTGATCAAAAGGGCTTTTACTCAATATCAGTAAATGTTCAGCAGCGTAATCATTACAAAACTCCACCGCTTCTTCAAATGTTGAGGTGAGCAATATGCCACCGTTATCACCACTTAAAACGGTTGATGAATAATCAACACGCAAAGTATCCATGTGTTGCCAATATTCATTTATCGCAAATTGAGCTTGCTCGGCTAGTTCTTTGCTATTTGTTACCAAGAACGCCGATGAATCAGGGCCATGCTCCGCTTCAACAAGTAAGTCTAAGGCGGCTAATTTAGGATTGGCCGTATCGTCTGCTAATACAATGGCTTCACTAGGACCTGCAGGAGTGCCTGGATCAATAATATCAGCGAGTAATTTTTTTGCGGCAACAACAAATGGGCTACCTGGGCCAACAACTTTGTCACATTTAGGAACGGTATTTGTACCGTAAGCTACTGCGGCAATGCCTTGTGCACCACCACATTTAAATACTTTATCAATACCTGCTAGTTTAGCAACAACCAATGTAGCAGCATCTACTTTCCCATCAGTACCCGGAGGAGTAATTATAATTGCAGTCGGTACCCCGGCAACAATTGCAGGAACAGCAGTCATTATTGCAACACTTGGAAAAGATCCTTTGCCTCTAGGGATATAACATGCAACAGCATTAATAGGTGTAAAACGGTCACCTGCATAACAGCCGGGTCTTATTTGTTTCATCCACATTTCTTCAGGCATTTGGGCTTCATGAAACTTTTTAATATTATCAATAGAATAGCGGAGAGTTTTAATAACTTCTTCATCAACAATAGTGAATGCTTCGTCAAATTCAGCTTGTGTTACTTGAATTTGATCAGTACTTATCTCTGCTTTATCGAATTTTTTAGCATACTCGGATAATGCTTTGTCACCATTCAATTTTACATTTTCTATAATAGGCTTAACAATATCGATAAAGTTATCTAAGTTAGATTCTGTGCGTTGTAATAGTTTATTTCTTTGTTCCGCACTGATGTCTGATAGTCTGTGAATTTTTACTTTATGGGTCATGATAATACCTGTTTTATTAAAAGTATCCGTTTGAAACTTTTAAGTAGTTTTTTAATTACTTTACAAGGGTAATAATTTCTAAATATTCCACTTAAATGATGTAAGTGTACTTTTTAACTTTATCAACGAAGATAATTAAGCTGACTATATTTATTAATAATTAATCCGAATAACTTGACTGAAAGTTAGCTATTTGAGCTGCAGCTTTTTTAGATGTTTCGTTGAGTAACTTCCCATCATTTTGAAAGTAGGTAATTAAATCACCTTTCATCGACTTTGCCCAAAATAACTGAAGGTGATTAACTACCTTATGAACGGCTTGCTCTGAGGTTAAGTGTAAACCGATATTGTCAGAAATTTGGTTACACATTTTAATAACACTGGTTAATGTTGTTGTCATGATTTTATCTTCTTTATTATTTTATGTGCTAAGTTAATATTTAGTATAAGTAACCTGTCTTTGTGGGCTAGCAAAGCCAATTAAGTGCAAATTATGTTGCTGAGCCCATGTTATCGCTTTGCTTGTTGCGGCAGAAATACTGACTAAATGATTAATACCTGAAGTAATAGTTTTATCAACCATTTCGTAGCTTGCTCGGCTTGATACTAGAATAAACCCTTGCTCATATTCACTATTTTCTAGATTTTTATTGGCCAATGCTCCTAAAAGTTTATCTAGTGCATTATGGCGACCTACATCTTCTCTAATAGCGATAATATTTCCAGTATATTTTGAGCAATACGCAGCAGCATGTACTGAACCTGTTTTTTGATTTAATGTTTGCTGTTGACCAAATTGAGCTAGCGCACACTGAATTACCTGAAAATCTATTATTTTACTTACAGTTAATTCTTTCCGATGTTTTACCGTTTGCTCAAGTGACTCTACCCCACATAATCCGCAGCCACTATTGCCAAGTAAACTGCGACGTTTATGCTTAAGCGCCGAAAAAAGACGAGAACTAATGCTTAGTTCAACTTCTATTCCTTGCTCTGTGTGCTTAATGTCATAATCTAATATATCGTTAGGTTTTTCGATAATACTTTCCGATAAGCTAAAACCAATAACAAAGTCGTATAAGTCACAAGGTGTGGCCATCATCACCGCATGTGAAATACCGTTGTATATAATGGCAATGGCTTGTTCTTCAATGACCCAATCATTGTCTTTTGTGATATTCAAACTGTTATCAGTTCTTATTTCTCGGGTAACCTCTTTTATACCAAGAAGCAGAGCTGCTTCTTGGGTTTTAATAAATCCTTGCCTATCCACTAAACTCTTAGTGCTTAACACTAGCTTTATCCGATCGTTTTTTAGGTAGAAATTCGTTTTGTTTGATGGAAAATTCTTTATTTCTTAATTGCCAGTTAGAAGCTGAAGATACTTTTTCAACTTGTACAGCCGTTACTTTATATTCAGGACAATTAGTCGCCCAATCAGAATTATCAGTAGTCACAACATTAGCTCCACTTTCTGGATGGTGAAATGTAGTGTAGACAACTCCGGGTTGCATCCTTTCTGTAATTTTAGCGGTTAACACCGTATTACCAGCCCGACTGCTAATACCTAAACTATCTCCCTCTTTAATTCCGCGTTCTTGAGCATCATGAGGATGAATTTCTAACTGATCTTTATCATGCCACATTTGGTTGTCAGTACGACGAGTTTGTGCGCCAACATTGTACTGAGATAAAATTCGCCCAGTAGTGAGTAGTAATGGAAATTTTCGGCTTGCTCGTTCATCAGTTGCGACATATTCGGTAAGAGCGAAAATCGCTTTTCCGATTGGGAAACTATCCATATGCATTGTTGGCGTACCTATTGGATTACGCTCGTTACAAGGCCATTGGATACTACCTAATTCATCAAGTTTCTGGTAGTTTACACCTGAAAAAGTCGGTGTTAATTCAGCTACTTCATCCATTATTTCACTCGGATGCTGATAGTTCATTGGATAGCCTAACGCATTAGATAAAGCCATAGTAGTTTCCCAGTCAGCTTTACCTGCTAGTGGTCTCATTACTTTTCTAACTCGATTAATACGACGTTCAGCATTAGTGAACGTACCGTCTTTCTCCAAAAATGAAGAACCAGGCAGGAATACATGCGCAAACTTAGCCGTTTCATTTAAAAAGATATCTTGAACGATTAAGCACTCTAATGACGTTAACGCCGCTTCAACATGATGGGTGTTTGGATCGGATTGAGCAATATCTTCACCTTGACAGTACAACCCTTTAAAGCTGCCATCAATGGCAGCATCAAACATATTTGGTATACGCAGGCCAGGCTCGTTATCTATCTCTACCTGCCAGTGTTGCTCAAACTTACCTCTTAACTCGTCATTATTGACATGCTGATAACCGGGTAGTTCATGAGGAAAAGATCCCATGTCACACGACCCTTGAACATTATTTTGGCCACGCAGTGGATTAACGCCCACACCTTCTCTGCCAATATTGCCAGTTAGTAAGGCTAAATTAGCAATACCCATTACCATACTTGAGCCTTGGGAATGTTCTGTTACTCCTAAGCCATAATAAATGGCCCCTTTATCAACGTTGGCGTATAAACGGGCTGCTTGGCGCAATTGCTCGGCGTCAATTCCGGTGATTGTTTCTGTATTCTCAGGCGAGTGACGTTCATCACTGATAAAGCTATACCATTGTTGATAAGCTTTTGTTTCACAGCGTTCGGCAATAAAGGTTTTGTCTTCAAGTCCTTCATTAACAATGACATGCGCCATAGCGTTAATAAAGGCAACATTTGTACCCGGGCGTAAAGGTAAATGGTGGTCTAGCTTGACGTGTGGGCTATTACCTAAATCAATTTTTCTTGGATCGGCAATAATTAAATGCGCTCCCTGACGCAAGCGCTTTTTCAATAGCGAACCGAAAACAGGGTGTGCATCGGTTGGGTTAGCGCCAATAACAATAACAGCATCGGCCTCCATCACTGAATCAAACGTTTGTGTACCGGCTGATTCTCCTAAGGTAGCCTTTAAACCATAGCCTGTAGGTGAATGACATACTCTGGCACACGTATCAGTATTATTATTGCCAAAAGCGGCTCGAATAAGTTTTTGTACTAAGTATGTTTCTTCATTAGTACAGCGTGACGACGTTATACCGCCAATACTATCTTTACCGTATTTTTTTTGTATCGCTTTGAGTCGTTTAGCTGCAAAATTAATGGCTTCATCCCAGCTAACCTCACGCCATGGTTGGTCGATAGAGTCTCGTACCATAGGGCTGGTAATACGATCTTGATGGGTAGCATAACCAAAAGCAAAACGTCCTTTAACACATGAATGACCATGGTTAGCTTGGCCGTCTTTTGCTGGCACCATGCGGATCACTTCTTCACCTTTCATGTGTGCTTCAAACGAACAACCAACACCACAGTAGGCACATGTTGTTGTAACGCTCCGCTCAGGCTGACCTTGATCAATGACACTTTTTTCCATTAGTGTTGAGGTTGGGCATGCTTGAACACAAGCGCCACAAGATACACAGTCTGAATTCAAAAAATCGTTGTCATGACCAGTAGAAATCTTAGAGTCAAAACCTCGGCCATCGATGGTTAGCGCGAAGGTACCTTGCACTTCTTCACAGGCACGTACACATCGTGAGCAAACAATACATTTACTTGGTTCAAAGGTGAAATAGGGGTTAGACGTGTCTTTGGCAGCATCAAGGTGGTTTTCACCATCAAAGCCGTAACGTACTTCTCTTAGACCCACTGCGCCTGCCATATCTTGAAGTTCACAATCGCCGTTACTAGGACAGGTTAAACAATCAAGTGGGTGATCAGAAATATATAGCTCCATAACATTTTTACGTAAGCGAGCTATTTTTTTATTTTGAGTACAAACCTGCATATTTTGTTCAGCTGGTGTAGTACACGAGGCTGGCATACCTCTGCGCCCTTCTATTTCCACTGCGCATAAGCGACAAGAACCAAATGATTCTAGGTTATCTGAGGCACATAATTTGGGAATGGTAATGTTAAGCATGGCAGCAGCTCGAAGGACAGAAGTACCTTTGGGTACTGAAATTTCTTGCCCATCAATAATTAGTGTTACTTGCTCAGTAGAGTTAACTTCGGGTGTACCAAAGTCAATTGTCTGTTGGCTATGAGTTGATTGAATCTGCGCCGTTTTTGGATCATAAATATCGACCATGATTATTACTCCTTAACCATCAGTTTTTTTACTTGTTGAAATGTGGCATCAGTGATGAAATCATCGCTAAAATGTTGCATGACACTACGAACAGGGATTGGTGTCATCCCTCCCATTGCGCATAAAGAGCCATCAATCATGGTATCGCATAAATCGACTAATAGCTCATTTAGTGCTTCAGTTGGTTCATCGTGTTCATGAGCTGTGATCATTTTATCAATAACCTCAACGCCTCTCGTTGAACCGATACGGCAAGGTGTACATTTTCCGCACGATTCAACGACACAAAATTCCATCGCAAAGCGTGCTTGTGCTGTCATGCTAACGCTATTATCAAAAACAACAATGCCACCATGTCCAAGCACAACACCTATAGCAGAAAAAGCCTCATAGTCTAGTGGCGTTTGCCATTGAGACTCGGGTAAGTATGCGCCTAATGGTCCACCAACTTGAATGGCTTTCATCGGTTTACCCGTGTAAGTTTTTGCGCCGAAGTCATTAATAATATCAGCCAAGGTAGTACCAAAGGCAAGTTCCACTAAGCCACCTTGCTTGATATTACCTGCCAGTTGAAAAGGTAGAGTGCCGCGTGATCGGCCGATACCATAATCTTGATAATATTGCGCACCTTTAGCAAGAATAATAGGGACAGTCGCTAGACTGATCACATTATTAACGATAGTCGGTTGGCCAAATAGACCTTCAATAGCTGGTAAGGGTGGTTTTGCCCGCACTAAGCCACGTTTGCCTTCAAGGCTTTCTAACAAAGACGTTTCTTCACCACAAATATAAGCACCTGCCCCTACACGTACTTCTAAATCAAAGGATTGTTTGCTACCTTGAATATTGTCACCTAAATAGTGACCTTGATAAGCACTAGCAATAGCGTGTTCAAGTATCTTATGAGCCTGTGGATATTCTGAACGTAAGTAAATGTAACCTTGAGTTGCTCCAACTGCCAAACCAGCAATGATAATGCCTTCGATTAAGCTAAAGGGATCGGCTTCCATGATTAAGCGATCAGAAAAAGTCCCTGAGTCGCCTTCATCAGCATTACAGACAATGTACTTTTGTTCTTCGGCTGAGGTTGTTTTTGCGTCCAGTACGGTTTGCCACTTTATACCCGTTGGAAATGCAGCGCCACCTCTACCACGTAACCCTGATACTTTCATTTCATCGACAATATCCTGACCACTAAGTTTAAGCGCGTTAGACAAGCCAATAAATCCTTCGTGCTTGATATAATCGTCTATGTTAAGTGGATCAATAATACCCGCACGTTGAAAGGTTAACCGTTGTTGCTTAGCTAAATAGGGAATTTCTTCTGTTAAACCTAAATACAATGAGTGCTCAGCGCTACCTTCAAGCATGCCTTGAGCAAGCAATGATTCAACATCGTTTATTGATACAGGGCCATAAGCAACACGCCCTAGCTCTGTTTCTACTTCTAGTAATGGTTCAAGATAAAACATGCCACGAGAGCCATTACGAATAAGGTTTACTGTTTGTTGGTTTACTGAAGTTTGAAATTCAAGCGCCTTGGCTACATCGTCCGCCCCCATAGATAGTGCAGTGGTATCCATAGGTAAATAGAGGTTAGTGGTCATGCTATAGCTCCTCACCTAATGATATTTTATAAAGTGAGAGTTGCTCGCTTAACTTGGCAAATTTTTCACTATTCATACGGCCATAAACGCTATCAGCCACTTTAATCGATGGAGAGCAAGCACAGTTGCCTAAACAATACACAGGTTCAAGCGTAAAACTTTTATCGACAGTGGTTTGGCCAAAATCTACTGCTAACTGATTTTTTATAGCCTTCTCTAGTGCTTTTGAGTCCATTGCCTGGCACGCTTCACCACGACAAATTTCAATAGTATGTCGACCGGGCTTGTTTAACTGGAAATGAGCATAGAAGCTTATCACACCATAAATTTCAGCTTCAGTTTGCTGTAACCCTTGAGCAACTATTGCGATAGCTTCTTTAGGAATATAATCAAAGTGATGTTGAATATCATGCAAAATCGGCAATAAGGCACCAGGTATTCCCTTTTTTTGCTCAACAATTTCTGAAATAATTTGTTCAATAGATTTAACTTTTGAATTAGCGATCATTTTTCTATTCTCATTTTATAAAACCATAATAAACTGGTTGATATTCAGAAGGTTGCTATGCCTTTTAAGTGTGCAGAAATTAGATATTACTTAGCAAGTAAATATTTTTAACATAGTTATTATTTGTTATTATCAACATTAAAATTTTTGATACAAAACTCTAAAAAAGCCTCACACCTTTTTGGTAGTTTTATCCCTGAAACTTTAGAGATAACTACCGAAAGGGGCTTGGCATAATCAGCCAATGGAACACTAATTAATTCAGAGCCGTCGAAACAAGTGGTTGATTTTACTTTTGAGTTCATTAAAGCGTAGCCTTCGCCATTAGCAACTAGACTACGAAGCATTTCTATACTCTTAGTGCGATGTTTAATAAAAGGATGTTTGTCATATTGCTCAAATAATGATTGAAAATATTTACTCGAATTGGGTAGATCTAATAAAATCAAAGGTTCATCCTGTAACGTCATTAAATTAATTTTTTTTCTTTTAGCCAGCGGATGCTTGATTGATAACAAGACATGTGGGCTGATTTTAGCTAGCTCAGTTGATTCAATTTGACCGTTATTATTTAAGTCATACATCAAGGCCATTTCAATTTTACCCGAAATAAGTGCCTCATTTATCTCTTCAATATTCCCTTCAAATAATTTGAAGTTAATATCAGGATAGAGTTTAGTAAATCCTTGAATTAACTTAGGGGCATAAATAGGACCTAAACTTGCGTAGCAGCCAAAATTTATCGTGCCTGAAATTAAAGTACTATGCTGAGTCATTTGAGCATTAATTTCTTCAGCATGGGATAGCAAGTTACGACAATGAGATACCATCTCTTCACCTGCATGCGTTAAAGAGACACCTTTAGCATGATGTCTAATTAACAGTTGGGTATTTAACGTTTCTTCGAGTTGAGAAATTGCATTTGATATCGCAGGCTGCGATATAAATAGGTTCTCACTTGCTTCTGTGACGTTGCCAGAATCGGCTACGGCAACAAAGTACCTGAGTTGCTTTAAGGTGTATTTAGTCATGTTTTAAAATCTACCAGTAAATAAAATTTATGTCCATCACTTGTAGCATAGCTTATTGTTATGCAATAGGACAAATTAAGTTCTGAAGCAATAAAAACACAACAGCATAACTTTTATTTATCTAATCATCCACAAAATACTATTTTACAAATACAATTAAAAAAGACATAAATAAAGGGTAATTTTAATTCAACTACCATTAGGTATATAACAATTTTTATAGGTGAAGCCATGAAAGACTTTTCTAAATACAACACTAAAGAGTTATGGAATAACGATCTTAAGCATAATATGCACCCATTTACTGATTTTTCTTCTTTTAAAAAAGAAGGCTCGCTGATAATGGCTGAATCTGAAGGCGCTTATGTCTTTGATACTGAAGGTCGTAAATATCTTGATGGTATTGCAGGCTTATGGTGCGTAAACATTGGTTATGGCAATGAAGAAATGGGCCAAGCGATGTTAGATCAAACTCGCCGCATTCCTTATTATTCTTCTTTTGGTCATTTAACGACACCACCTGCTGTTGAATTATCAGCAAAACTGGCTAGTTTAGCACCAAAATCATTGAGCCATGTTTTTTATGGTACTGGTGGCTCAATGTCGAATGACACCGCTGTACGTATGGTCCACTTTTACTTTAATCGCATTGGTAAGCCGAATAAGAAACAAATTATTACCAGAACCGATGGTTATCACGGTAGTACATATTTATCGATGACCTTAACAGGTGTTGAATATGATCATATTGGTTTTGATTTAGCCCCAGATCTTGTACATCGAGTTTCTGCACCAAATGTTTATCGTCGCCCAGCAGGCATGACAGTAGCAGAGTACTGTGACTTCCTTGTTAACGAAGTAGAGCAAAAGATATTAAGCATTGGTCCTGAAAATGTCGCCATGTTTGTTGCTGAGCCAATTGCTGGAGCAGGTGGTGTTTTAGTTCCACCAACAGGCTACCATCAACGAGTTGCCGCTGTATGTAAGAAATATGGTGTATTCATCTTATCTGATGAAGTAGTTACAGCGTTTGGTCGTTTAGGTGAAATGTTCTCTTCTGAAAAAATATTTGGTTTCACGCCTGATATTATTACGTGTGCTAAAGGACTTACTTCAGGCTATATTCCACTATCTGCCAATATGATCTCAGACGAAATTTATGACGTTATTAGTGTACCTCAAGCTGAAGGCGCAAGTTTTACTCATGGTTTCACTTATTCAGGTCATCCAGTAAGTTGTGCTGTTGGACTGAAAAATATCGAAATCATGGAACGTACAAATCTGTGTGCTCATGTTCGCGATGTTGGTAAATATTTTGAGAACCAGTTAATTGAAAAACTTTCTAACTTAGCTATCGTTGGTGATGTACGTGGTAGTCACTTTATGATGTGTATTGAAAGTGTTGCCAATAAAGAAACTAAAGAGCTATTAGACCCGAATATTGCGATTGGTAATCGTATTGCAGATAAGTGTCAAGCAGTTGGCTTACTTGTTCGTCCATTAGCGCATAAAAACATTCTATCGCCACCATTAACGCTTACTGTTGCTGAAGTTGACTTCATTGTTAGTACACTTCACAAAGCTATTATTGATGTACAAGATGATCTGGTTAAAGAAGGTTTATGGCACGGGTAGGTTTGTTTACTGTACTTAATGAACAGTAATTGGATAATTATGGTGACAGAACTGGCATATGTAAAACCTGTTCTGCGCCTCAATGTTAGGATTAGCTCATGGAAAACTTGAATTCAGCCTATTGGCTAAAATTATCGCAAAATATTAAATTTCGTAACCAGGCTTTTATCAATGGTACTTTTACTGATAGTACGTCAAATGAAAGCTATCAGGTAATTAATCCAGCGACTGAGGAAGTGCTTGCATCTGTCGCAGCTTGCAATTCACAAGATGTAGATAATGCGGTAGCTTGCGCAAGAGAATCTTTTGAATCTGGTGTTTGGGCTGATAAATCACCTTCAGAACGTAAAGCGGTTATCTTAAAATTAGCGCAACTCATTCAGGATAATAAAGAAGAACTTGCTCTGCTTGAAACATTAGATATGGGCAAGCCCGTTATGGATGCACTTAATATCGATATCGGTGGTGCATCGGCTATTTTAGCTTGGTATGGTGAAGCAGCAGATAAAATTAATGATGAAATTGCTCCAACAGGTGCAGGTTCACTTGCCACGATTACAAAAGAAGCAATAGGCGTTGTTGCTGCTATTGTTCCATGGAACTTTCCACTTGATCTAGCTATTTGGAAGTTAGGCCCTGCACTTGCTGCGGGTAATAGCGTTATCGTAAAACCAGCAGAACAATCACCACACTCAGTACTGCGTTTAGCTGAACTTGCTATTGAAGCAGGCGTACCTGCAGGCGTGTTTAATGTAGTAACGGGTCACGGCGCAGTAGTCGGTAAAGCCTTAGGTTTGCATGAGGATATTGATGTACTTACTTTTACTGGTTCAACAGGAATAGGTAAACTATTTTTACAGTACAGCGCGCAATCAAACATGAAAAGCGTTTGGTTAGAAACTGGCGGTAAAAGCCCTAACCTTGTTTTTGCTGATTGTGAAGATTTAGATAAAGCTGCTGATGGCGCAGCCATGGGGATTTTCTTTAACCAAGGTGAAGTTTGTTCTGCTAATTCTAGATTGTTAGTTGAAAGTTCAATTAAAGATGTCTTTGTAGAAAAAATGATAACGCGTGCCAAGCAAGTTATTATGGGTCATCCGCTTAATACCAATACCACTATGGGTCCTATTGTTAGTGATCTACAAGCGAGCCGAATCTTCTCAAAAATTGAAAAAGCTCAACAAGAAGGTGCAACATTAGTTACTGGTGGTAAACGAGTAACGATTGATGGGTCGTCTTTATATATCGAACCAACTATTTTTGATAACGTCGATAACAGCATGTCAATCGCACAAGATGAAGTTTTTGGTCCTGTACTGTCAGTGATCTGCTTCGATACCGAAGCTGAAGCGATAGCTATTGCCAATGATACTCCATATGGTTTGGCAGCTTCTGTTTGGACAGATAATTTGAGCCGAGCTCATCGTGTTGCCCGCAAGATTAAAGCAGGTACTATTTCAGTAAATACTGTAGATGCTTTAAGCCCAATGACACCTTTTGGTGGCTACAAACAATCAGGTATTGGACGAGACTTATCAATCCATGCCTTTGATAAATACACAGAAACCAAAACCACTTGGATAAAGTTTTCTGAGTAATAGTTATTTTACTAAAAGTAAATGAGTCATTTGAATAATAGCAATCGGTAACTTAAACGAACGATAGGTTTTCAAACTTTATCAGCGGTTGCTATTAGTTTAGAGAGCTCACAAGGTGTACTGATTATGATGCTGCCAAGAGCTGCATTTATATTCAGAATCACTATAGATGTTACCTATCTATTAGCAATTATTTTTAATGAAACGGAATTTTTGAATAAAAAAGCCCTTCGTCATGCATTAGACATTGGTTGCTAAGTTAGTTTCCATCACTTATACCTCGTGTTTGACGGCGGAGTGTTCATTTTATTTGTAAACGTCATTTTGTAAGGAATTGATCGATGTCTAAGAAACAGGTTACTAAAGCTCAAACTATAACTGCGCCAAAGGAACGAATAGAAAAAGACTTACTAGGTGAAAGAAGTTTGCCTGTAGATGTCTATTATGGTGTACAAACATTACGGGCAACGGAAAACTTTAATATTACCTCTATTTGTGTAGGTGACTTCCCCGCTCTAGTTAAAGCCTTAGCTATGGTAAAAAAGGCCTGCGCTTTGGCTAATAAAAAATTAAACTTACTTGAACATAACAAAGCAGAAGCTATAACACAGGCCTGTGACGAAGTTATCAGTGGTAAATTTGATAATCAATTTGTGGTCGATATGATCCAAGGCGGAGCTGGTACTTCAACCAACATGAACGCCAATGAAGTTATAGCAAATAGAGCATTAGAAATTCTTGGCCATGAAAAGGGCTGTTACGACATAATTAGTCCAAATAACCATGTTAATTTATCACAATCTACCAATGATGTTTATCCAACGGCCTTACGTTTAGCTTTAATGATGTCGACACCTGAGCTTTACGAGTCAATGGCTTTATTGGGTTATCAGTGTAAGCAAAAAGCAGTAGAGTTTACCAGTGTGATTAAAATGGGTCGAACTCAATTACAAGATGCCGTACCTATGACTTTGGGCCAAGAGTTTGAAGCATACTACGCCACACTGAAAGAAGATTTGGACATGTTAAAGGCGGTTACTGATAATTTTAGAGATATTAATTTAGGCGCTACAGCTATTGGTACAGGAATTAATACTGACCCTGAATATTCAAGCTTAGTTATTGAAGAGTTATGCTGGATTGCCGACATACACTTCATTAGAGCAACTAACTTGATTGAAGCCACAAGTGATATGGGGGCATTTATTACCCTCTCAAGTATGCTAAAAAGAACAGCAATAAAAGTTTCAAAAATGTGTAATGATTTACGTTTAATGAGTAGCGGCCCTAGAGCTGGCCTGAATGAGATTAATCTGCCGGCTATGCAACCAGGCTCATCAATCATGCCTGGCAAGGTAAACCCTGTTATCCCTGAAGTAGTTAATCAAGTCGCTTATGAAGTTATAGGCAATGACTTGGCTATAACCATGGCAGCAGAAGCCGGGCAACTGCAATTAAACGTTATGGAGCCTGTAATTGCTTTTAATCTGTTAAGATCAATAAAATTCTTAACCAATGCATTTAATACTCTTGCAACACGCTGTATCTCAGGAATCACTGCTAATGAAGAACATTGTAAGTCAATGGTTTATAACAGTATTGGTCTTGTTACAGCTATCAACCCTTATCTGGGTTATGAAGTATCGACCCGCATTGCAAAAGAGGCATTAGCAACAGGGGAGAATATTATTAATTTGATTAAACGAGATGGCTTATTAACTGAGCAGCAACTTGCTGATATTCTTAATCCTGAAAATATGACTCAGCCTAGACGACAATTTTCTTCCGATAAAAAATCGTAATATTATGATCTTGCTGTACTTAGAAATGGTTGTAATTTACTAGGGAAAATAGAAGTAACTCTAATCTAAGCTATTCTAATGTGAATAGAGCTCGAGTAATGAGTGTATTAGAGTACCCAAACTGATACCTACCTAAGATAGACATGTTACTAAACCATCAGCATCTCAAATTCACTCAATGATAACTTAATACGTGGCTTTAATTTTTTAGACAATAAGCCACTATTCCTGAAATTTCATTCAGCATAAAGCTTACTTCACTACGTTGTTGACTATGTTCCACTTGTGAAATTTTTTGCTTGATCATATATCAAGTAAAGATGCCTAACTGATTGTAAAAACAACAAATCAACTTGTAAAACTGACCTGAGCCAATGCCATAGTCATAGATATAATAAAATTAACGATTAAATTTTTACTAAATATTCATTTTAAATAATACACAAACGCATTTGGGAGCTACCATGACAGATTTTCGACAACGAGCACTTGATTACCATGCTTTACCTACTCCGGGTAAAATCAGTGTTGCATTAACCACAGCTGCTGAAACGAGTGATGATCTGTCACTAGCTTATAGCCCTGGTGTTGCTGAACCAGTAAGAGAAATAGCCGCTAACCCTGATGATGTCTATAAGTACACGGCAAAAGGGAATACTGTTGCCGTTATCACTAACGGTACTGCTATTTTAGGTTTAGGCAATTTAGGCCCAATGGCATCTAAGCCTGTAATGGAAGGTAAGTCATTATTATTTAAACGCTTTGCCAACATTGACTCGTTTGATATTGAAGTAAAACACAAAACCGTTGAAGAGTTTGTAAATACAGTTTCGAATATTGCCGATAGTTTTGGTGGTATAAATCTTGAAGACATTAAGGCGCCAGAATGTTTTGCTATTGAGAAAGCCCTAATTGAACGTTGTAAAATCCCTGTATTTCATGATGATCAACATGGTACTGCCATTGTTACCGCTGCGGCTATGATTAACGCATTAGATATTCAAGGCAAATATATTAAGCTGGCTAAAATTGTTTGTTTAGGAGCCGGGGCTGCTGCAATTGCCTGTATGGAACTACTGATCAAGTGTGGTGCTCAGCGTGAAAAAATCTATATGCTTGATACTAAAGGTGTAGTACATACTCGTCGTGATGACTTAAATGAATATAAAAAACTTTTTGCAAATAATACTGACAAGCGTACTTTAGATGACGCCATTGAAGGCGCTGATGTATTTGTTGGTGTGTCTGGTCCTAATTTGTTGAGTCAAGAACAAGTTAAATTAATGGCGCCGAACCCAATTATTTTTGCTTGTTCAAATCCAGACCCCGAAATTAAACCTGAATTGGCGTTAGCCGCTCGTGCTGATGCAATTATTGCTACAGGTCGTTCTGATTATCCTAATCAAGTTAATAATGTACTTTGTTTTCCTTTTATCTTCCGTGGTGCTTTAGATGTTCGTGCCCGTACTATCAACGATGAAATGAAAATCGCAGCGGTACATGCTATTAGAGCAATAGCAAAAGAAGAAGTACCAAATGAAGTGTTAGTTGCATCAGGTGAAGCTGAGTTAACTTTTGGTCGGGACTATATTATTCCCAAACCAATAGATTCGCGTTTATTACCTGCTGTTGCTTTAGCTGTAGCAAAAGCTGCAGTAGATTCTGGCGTTGCAGCGCTACCCTTTCCTGATAATTACATGCGGTAATAATAACCTTGGCGAAAACATAAGTAGAGTGGTGAGTAGTAAGTTGTTAAATAAATTAATCTCTAATGAATTATTTGAAAGCGCTGTACAACCTTTATCCTTATTGAGTTAGATAGCTCCCCATACATTCGTGAAAGTTTTATAACAGATTGCACACTAAAACTTTCCCATCACAGTTACCTAATGTATTTCAAGTATAGTCGCCAGTGTGCGAAGACATAAATTATCGATAGAATTTTTCATATATAAGAAGGAATATTCATTATGCTGTTAAATAAACGACATTCAATTCAAAAAAAAGTCACAGTATTATTTATTAGTATTGTTTTGCTATGTACTTTGGGCTTTGCAGTGCTGACCTCTCACACATTATCAGCTTTATCAGATGAACAAATATCGTCAACTAAAAAATTAATACAAAGCTCTGTACTTAAATCCATGAATGACGCAGGAAAACTATCCAGTGAACGTATCAGCAAACTGCTCAAACAAAGCTTTGCACCCGTGCTAATTTTAGCTGAAACCTTATCTAAAACAGCCCAACCAAGTACACCTTTCAATAGAGATGTAGTAAGTAATTTAAATCGTTATACCTTAGAAGCAACACCGACTATTAGTTCGATTTACACTCACTTTGAAGTTGATGGTTATGATGGACTTGATAGCACTTTTGTTAATTTTGGACAACACTCAACACCAACAGGGAGCTTAGAAGTCTATTGGATAAAAGAGAATGGGCAAGCAAGCTTTTACCCGACAGATAATTCAGAAGATAAATATAACAGTGAAAAAGACGACAATGGTATTCGTAAATCAGAGTATTACTTATGCAGTAAAGATTCACTAAAACCTTGTGCGCTTGACCCTTATATGTATGAGATAGAGCCTGGACGCGAAGAGTTAATGACGACACTATCTGCACCAATCATTGTATCAAACCAATTTAGGGGGTTAGTCGGTGTTGATATTAATTTACCTATTGTACAAAAGTGGATTATAGAACAAGCAAAATCGTTATTTGAAGGCAATGTATCTATCAGTTTATTCAGTCAAAAAAATATGATTATTGCTTCAAGCCTTTACCCTGATAAGTTATCTAAAAAAGCTAGTGATGCTAATTCAGAACTTTCAGCGATATTAAGAACTCCCAAGAACTCAATTATCTCTAGCTCCGACTGGCATGTTAAAGTGCCTGTTTTTATTAGTGAAGCAAATGTGACATGGACTCTTCTTATTTCTGTTCCTGAAAAAATAGCATTAGCCTCAGTGTTAGAAATGACAGAGAAAGCGAATGAGTCCTATAATAAAGCACTCACTGAGCTTCTATTCTTTTCACTCTTGTTCTTATTATGCGCATTATTTTTTGCTATCTGGCTTGCGAGATCAATAACCTTCCCCATCAAGTTACTTTCTTTTTCGATTCAAGAGTTGGCAGAACGTGAAGGCGATCTAACCCAAAAAGTAACGGTTGAAAGTCATGAAGAATTAATACTCTTGGCGGGTGGGTTCAATAAGTTTATTAAAAAGTTAGCTGAAATGATTGGCTCATCTAAAAATTTCTCCAATGAATTAGTCGGTAAGTTTGGTGAGCTAGAAAACATTGCTCGTGAAGTAGAAAATGACACGCAAGAACAACAACTTAATTTAGACAGTATTGCTACTGCGATGACTGAAATGGCCACCACGTCAGGTGAAGTTGCAAAGCTTGCTGTAGAAACAGCAAATGGTGGAAAGCATGCCAATTCACTTCTACAAGAAACTCAGAATATTTTAGAAGCTAGTGTTCAGAATGTGCAAGAGCTTGAACAAAACATGTCATTAACGAGTAAGCAAATGTCACAAGTTGCAGCTCACAGTTCAGATATAACAGGTATTGTTGAAACAATTAGATCTATTGCTGATCAAACCAACCTACTCGCATTAAATGCGGCGATAGAGGCAGCAAGAGCAGGAGAACAAGGCAGAGGTTTCGCCGTTGTTGCCGATGAAGTTAGAAACTTGGCTGCGCGAACTCAAACATCGACTCAGGATATCAGTAATTTAATTGGAAATTTACAGTTGGATGTCGATAAAGCCGTTGAAACACTCGATGCAAACAAGGAGTCGATTACTGGTACTGTTGATAAAACGAGTATTAGTTTTGAACAACTTTCCCAAACATTGGAAAGTATCAAGCTCATGAGTGAAAGTACAGAACAAGTAGCAACAGCGGCTGAAGAGCAAAGCCAAGTTGCTGAGGATATAAATATACGATTAGTTTCTGTATCTGATAGTAGTACAGGATTGGCTGAATTAGGACAACGATTACAAGAGAATAGTGCTTACTCTAAAGGAGTCGTTGAACGGATTGAATTAGAGCTAAATCGCCTAAAATGCTAAAACCTCTTTCTCTACTATATTCACTTAAGAATATATATTAAGGCTAACATGCGCCTGGTAATTTTATTTTCAAAGCTTGTACATTGAAGTATAGATATTTTGTATTTTTCAAAAGAAACTTTTTTAAATTGGCTAATAATTTCATAACGCACGTAGCCTGTGAAAAAATCAGATATATCAAATAAAACAAAAATATAAATAGAATGGAGAGTTGTGCCTTGTTAACTAAATTAATATCTAATGAATTATCTGAAAATGATGTACTACCTTCATCTTTATTGAGCAAAATAGCTACTCACCCGTTACGTGAAAAGCTTTATAACGAATTGCACAATAGACCTTTTCCATCAATATCTTCCCCGGCTCAACTTACGCATATAGCAATTCAACACCAAGGGAAATTAAAGCAAGAAGAGCATGAATTTATTTCACTGTTATGTAATAAATTTCAAGTAAATTCGCCAGCGAAATCAATGCCGTGTTTTTATCAGGATTTTGGTTTATTCAGCCTTCGTTGGGAGCGTCATTTAGAGTATTCCACTTATACTTTTATTCATCAGGCTCCGTTAACGGATCAACCTTTTATTAAAAATGCTATCGATTATGTTCCCAGTAATTGGCTCGAAAAAATGCCAGGTCAAGTAATTGCTGCAGTGCATTTGATTATTGAACCTGAAAGTATTGATAAAGAAATAACGCACAAAGTTGAACAATTTTTTGACAATATGTCATTGATAGCCAGCGCTCCCGTAAATTCACAGGCCAAAGTATGGAGCTCATTTAAATTACATAACGATGGTTTTGGTCGTTTTCTGATATACCAACAAGATTTATCAGCTGCGCAGCTAGGACGTTTAACACAACAATTATTACAGCTTGATACATACCGGTTGATGGCAACACTGGGTTTACCACTAGCTCGAGTCATTAATAGTGAACTTAATCAATTAGATTTACAACTGCAACAAGTTACCACCTATATAGCTTTAGGTACTGATAAAAGTGATAGGGAGCTACTTACACAAGTATCTAAAATAGCAGCGAAAGTGGAAGACTATCGTAGTCAAAGTACTTACCGCTTCTCTGCTACTAATGCATATTACGATGTAGCATTACAACGGATGGAAGAATTGAAAGAAGAAGAAATCCCGGGATATATAACCTTGCAAGAGTTCTTAATGCGTAGAATTACACCTGCTGTTAAAACCTGCCAAACGGCTTCTAACCACTTAGAAGATATTTCTAGAAGAGTCACCCGCGCTAGTGATTTATTGCGCACACGCGTTGATATGGTTTTACAAGAGCAAAATCAAATCTTATTAAAGTCAATGAACCACCGTGCACATGTGCAAATGCGTTTGCAACAAACCGTCGAAGGCTTATCGGTTGCCGCGATAAGTTATTACGGCATGCAATTATTTGAAACCATGTTAACGTCTTTACCAACATTGGGTATTGAATATAACCATGAACTAGTGAGTGGCTTTGCGGTACCTATTGTTATTGGTATTGTTTTTGTTGTCACACGCTTAGTTCATAGGCGCTTAATGAAAGAATTAAAGTAATTCAGATTACTCAGATATAAATGACGATACAGATTAGTAAAACTCGCCGTAAACCTTATGTTGAAATTCAAAGTGCGCTTGAGACATTGCCGTATTTTATCATTGCAAGAGGGAGCTGTCAGAAGGTGTAAGCTTTATTGCTATAAAAAAGGGTAGGCCACTTGGCCTACCCTTTTAGTTGTTACTTACTTATGTTCTTATTAACGTTGCGAAGCGTCTTTATAAGCAGAGTATGTACGTTGCGTGCTAATATGCCCAGCGATATGCTTAGCATCGTGCCATACACCCCAGATGAAAGCAGAACCACGACGTGACAACCATGCTTGACCGACGAAATAAACACCCGGTTCAGTTGAAATACCACGTTGATGTGCTGGTTTACCATTTTCATCAAATGCATTAACATTTAACCAACTGTAATCTAACGCGAAGCCCGTTGCCCACACAATTGAGGTAATACCAGCTTCAGTCAGATCAAGCTCAAGAATAGGGTTAGTCATACACTCAGGGTCTGCCAACACATCGCGAGCTGTAGGCTCTTCAGGAAGATCAAGACCATTACGCTCTACGTAGGCATCAGCCGAATCTAGAAAATCCATGTAGTTTTTATTGCCGCGTTCAACATTCGTATTAAGATCTTTTTGGAATGTCACTTTGCCATTGTTAAACTCTTTGGTCATACCAAGTAGCGTGATCCCTTGATGTGCAAGTGCACGAAAATCAACGGTACCGTTACCACCATGAGCCCCCGTTACTGCGATAGTAACATGCTCTGTTCCTGGCTCTAGAGACTCACGATCCCACTCACCTAAAACACCTAACCACCAACAGAAGTCGCGGTTACGGTATGAACGTGGTGGGCGATCATGTGGTCCAGCCGATAAGAATACTTTTCGACCTGAGCGCTGGAGTTCATCAGCAATCTGCACACCTGACGAGCCAGCACCTACGACTAATACTGCACCGTCTTCTAACTGCTCAGGATTACGATAGTCTGCTGAATGGATTTGGGTAATTTTTTCGTTTTTAGCGATAGGTGGAATAACCGGTACTTGGAAAGGTCCTGTTGCAGAAACAACGCGCTTAGCTTCTATAGTGCCTTGACAAGTTTCAATGATAAAGCCTTGACCGTTAGTGTTACGCTCTACATTTTTAACCTCTATACCAGTACGGATAGGGGCATCAAACTTTTTGGCGTAATCGACAAGATAATCCGCAATTTTTTCTTTCGGTACAAAAGAATCAGGATCATGTTCTTCAAACTCCAAACCTGGAAAACGATCGTGCCAAGCTGGACCATTGGCTACTAATGAATCCCAACGACCTGTGCGCCACTGCTCAGCAATACGGTTACGCTCTAGTACAAGATGTGGTACATCCTGCTTGCTTAAATGTTCACTCATTGCCACACCGGCCTGACCAGCACCTATAACAAGCGTATCTATTTTTTCAATTGTCATTTTTTTTCCTTATTATTTCTTTATCAGGGGCTGATGGTTAAGCCAATATGTTTTCCACATTGAGTGGACTGTTGAGCCAGATGTCAATTGGGAGTAAAACTAAATGACTTATTAGGTTACTTTAGTATTTTCACATCGTTACATTCACACCTTTATCCACCTAACAGTATTACGCTCGGTAAGAGGGCCTAAATGTCCTGTCTGGCTTGCAATCTTCCGCCTGACTTATCAAGTTTTTTAAAGGTTTTCTATCACCCTTTTCAGATTGCCAATCAAGCATATTAATAAAAATTGTATTGGTAAAATATTATAAACTTAATGATTAAATAAAAAAAACTTATCCAGTGTCGACATCAATAAAATATTTAAAATCATCAGTTTTTCAGATTGGTTGTCAAAAACATCCCAATAAAATAGCTATATATAAAGGTCTTTTAGCTTGGTTTGTATAGATAAAACTTATCTTACTAATACATTTTAAAAATTTTATTTATTTTTAAATGACTATAAAATATCGATATGACATAAAAATTCAATTTAATTATTAAAGAGCAGTCACAAGGTTAAACGGGAACACAAACATGATTAGAACTGGTGAAGAGTACCGTGAATCGATTAAAGATGGCCGTGAAGTTTATATCGAAGGTGATAAGGTTAAAGATGTTGCCACTCATCCTGCTTTTAAACCGATTATAGATGTTAGAGCGCAAATTTATGACATGCAGCATAGCGCTTCAACAAAAGATGTGATGACCTATAAAGCAGATAATAATGAAGAGTGTGCAATAGCTTTAAAGTTACCTCGAAGCCAACAAGACTGGTGGGATAAGAAAAATGCCACTGAAGTGATGATGAATAAAATTGGTGGTGTTGTTACTCGTGTGGGTGATGAAACTGCTGGCGAAATGTGGTCATTGTATGATGCGCAAACTGCTTTAAATGAAGTAAATCCCGAATTTGCAGATAACATCAAAAATCATATCGATAATATTGTCATTAATGACCCTTTCCACGTGACTGCTAATACCGACCCAAAAGGTGATCGTTCTAAAACCCCACAAGCACAAGATCCTGACATGTTATTACATGTGGTGCGAGAAACAGACCGAGGTATTGTTGTACGAGGCGCTAAATTTGAAACGGCTGCGGCTTATGCAAACCAAGCTTTTACCAAGCCTACAATAGCTAACTGGGCAGCCGATACGAAATTTTCAGATTATGCCGTCGGCTTTATTTGCGATTTAGGCTCTGCAGGAATCAAAATTATTTGCAGAGATAGTTTTGCCTGTAAAAATCCTTTGGATTATCCAATTGCAACAAAATTTGATGAAGTTGAAGCGTTAGTTGTTTTTAATGATGTTGAAATCCCATGGGAAAATGTCCTGTTTTATCGTAATACTAAAGCAGCAATGTTTATCCGCTCAACTCTACACCGCTATTCAGCTTTTGCTTATATACAACGTAACTTGAAAGTCGCTGAATTATTAATAGGTGCATCAATACTTAATGTTCAACAAACGGGCACAGACAATCAACCCGCAGTACAAGAACGTTTAGCCAAATTGGCCTGTTATAGAGAGGGTATTGACGCCCATTTGATATCGTCAATTGCTATGTCTGAAGAAAGCCCAGGAGGTTTAGTCATGCCAAACCAATCATTACTTTATGCTGGTCGAGTTTTTGCCTGTTCTCAACTTTATGAAATGATTAACCTTGCCCGTGAATTAGGCGGTGGACAGGTATGTTTAACTCCTAGTTTTGACACCTTTAATCATAAAGAAACTAAGCCATGGCTAGATAAATTTTATAGTATAAATGATCAATGGTCTGCTGAAGAACGACGTAAATTACTCGCCTATTCTCGTGATTTATGCAATTCCGATTACGCTGGTCATCGCCTAACGTTTCAAGAATTCGCTCAATCACCGCGCTTTGCCCATTTAGCGTCGGTATATCATCATTTTGATTTTGACGGGCCTATTGATCTTGTCCGTCAAGCGGCTGGCTTAAGTGAATCACTTCAATCAAACAAACTAAAGAAAACAAAAATAGCTGGCGGACATGGGGCTTTCTTAGGCACCACTGCTGATAACTTAAATAGGAAAATATAATGATTACACATGAAAGAATTCGTATGTTTAATACTAAAGAAACATACCCAAATCAAAGTTTAGATAATGATCTTTGTCAAGCCGTTAAAGCAGGTAACACTGTCTATGTTCGAGGTCAAATCGGAACAGATTTCAATGGTAATTTAGTAGGTCTTGGTGACCCCGGCGAGCAAGCGAAACAAGCAATGAAAAATGTTAAACAGTTACTTGAAGAAGCTGGCTCCGAGTTAAGCCATGTCGTTAAAACCACTACCTATATTACTGACCCACGTTATCGTGAGCCGGTTTACCAAGAAGTAGGAAAATGGTTTAAAGGTGTTTATCCTATTTCAACAGGTTTGGTTATTTCAGGTTTAGCTCAACCTGAGTGGTTGATGGAAATTGACGTTATTGCAGTTATTCCTGAATAACCCAGATGACTAAGTATTCACTTAAATTGAAGGAAATAATGTCATGACATTTTCACTTATAGCAGTTTGTCCAACCACTAAACGCGTCGGTACAGTGGTTACCTCTTCAAGTATTTGCGTTGCCAGCAGATGTTCATTTGTAGCTGGGGGGGTGGGCGCAGCGCAAAGCCAAAATATTACCGATCCTGATCTAGGCCCACAGATGTTAACAATGGCCAAATCCGGCTTGAGTCCTAAAGAATTGATGGCGAAAATTGTTGCAGATACTCCTAACATCCAGTGGCGTCAATTGGGTTTAGTTAACCTTGATGGTAAAACAGCAGTATTCACTGGTGATCAGTCACTGGGTATACATGCTACTGCTGAAGGAACTAATTGTGCTGCCATGGGTAATATGCTGGAAAGTACAGCAATACCACAAGCGATGGTATCAGCTTTTGAACAGACTCAAGCTGAATTTCCTGAGCGGTTACTCGCCGCACTTGAAGCGGGTTTAGCTGCTGGTGGTGAAGCCGGGCCTATACATTCAGCTGGCATAAAAGTAGCGGCCAAAGCAAACTGGCCAGTAATTGACTTACGAGTTGATTGGGAAGGTGAACCTGACCAAGCAATTAGCAAACTACGCGATACATGGAATGTGTATCATCCACAGATGCAAGCTTATATTACCCGTGCTGTGGATCCTGCTGAATCTGAATCTTATGGCGTTCCTGGAGATCCCTAATGAATACGACTCAACTTCAAACGCCAAAAAGTTTGGCGTTAATAGAAAAATTAATTAGCTTTGATACCACTAGTTATAAATCAAACTTGAAGCTGATTGAGTATATACAAGATTATTTAAGTGAATACGGTATCAGCTCACAGTTAGCCTTTAATGAAGAAAAAACCAAAGCCAACCTGTACGCGACTATCGGCCCACAGGAAAAATCAGGGGTGATGCTTTCAGGCCATACTGATGTTGTACCTGTTACTGGCCAAGCTTGGGATACCGATCCGTTTTGCGTAACGCAGAAAGACGGTATGTTATTTGGTCGCGGTACCTGCGATATGAAAGGTTTTATTGCGATTGTTTTAAGTTACCTTCCTGAAATGATTGCAGCAAAACTTGATACCCCAGTACATTTAGCTTTTTCTTATGATGAAGAAATTGGCTGTGTAGGTGCCAGACGTTTAGTCGAGATGATGTCAGGTATGCCAATTAAACCAGCTATGTGCATTGTTGGCGAGCCTACGAGCTTGCAAGTAGTTAATGCTCATAAAGGTAAATTGGCGCAACGTATAACAGTTAATGGCTTAGAAGCACACTCTAGTTTGCCGCATTTAGGTGTTAACGCTATTGACTTTGCCGCAGATCTAATAATTTTCATTAGAGAGTTAGCACGTGAGTTAGCAGAGAATGGACCTTTTGAGGAAGGCTTTGATGTAACCTACACTACTTTACACACTGGAAAAGTAGAAGGTGGCGTTGCCTTAAATATTGTTCCTAAACATTGTCAGTTTGATTTTGAAATACGTAATATTCCAGGACAAGATCCTCAACCTTTACTCGATAAAGTAATGGCTTACGCTAAAGGCGTACTTGAGCCAAAAATGAAAGCAGTTGATGATAACTGTAGTATTGAAATGTCACCGCTTTCTGGTTATCCAGGTATGTTTACAGAAGAAGAGAAAGAAGTAGTTGAGTTTGTGCAAACGCTAACGGAAATTAAAGGCTTGAAAAAAATCACCTTTGGTACTGAAGGCGGATTATTTACCAATGCTCTACATATACCAACAGTGGTTTGTGGCCCTGGCAGCATTGAGCAAGCACATAAACCTAATGAATTTATTGAGGTTGCACAGGTACTCGCTATGGAGAGTTTTATGGATAAACTGATCACAGCACTATCGCCATCATAATAATAAGTGTATAGAAATATAATGAAAGTTAATTTGCGCTCAATCTGGAGCTTACTCTTTGGTGTCGGTTTAATTGGCATTGCAGTAGGCTCTCAAAACTCATTGTTAGGGATAAGAGCATCGATTGAAGGTTTTACTAACCAGCAAATTGGCTTTATTATGTCGGCATATTTTTTTGGTTTTATGGTGGGCTCAGCTAACACCATTAAAGCGATCAACCGTGTTGGGCATGTTCGAGTTTTCGCTGCATTAACCGCGTTACTCTCTATTACTATTTTATTGCACTCGTTAAATATTCACGTTATCTCGTGGACAACACTGAGGTTTTTAACCGGTCTTGCGGTCTCAGGTATTTGGGTAGTCTCTGAAAGTTGGTTAAATCAATCGACTAATAACCAAAACCGAGGAAGTTTAATCTCCATTTATATGATGGTTATTAACTTAGGCATGACTGGCGGCCAACTCATGTTGTCGGTGAGTGAACCTCAGTCATTTGTATTATACTCGTTGATTTCCGTTATTGTCAGTATTGCTGCAATTCCTATATTAATGAGTAGTATCACTGCACCTAAAATAACAGAATATCAATCAATCAGTTTAGTGCAGCTTTTTAAACTGACTCCCGCTGGGACTGTTGGCATATTCATTACCGGTATGGTTAACGCCATTACGTTAGGTATGGGGGCAGTATTTGCTAGTAAATTAGGGTTGTCTGTTGTTGAAATTTCCTATTATATTGCTGCTATTTTGATGGGTGGTGTGTTACTACAATGGCCACTGGGTAAGTTATCAGATATAACAGATAGGCGAGTTGTGACTGCTATTGTGGCCTTATCTGCAGCAATAGTGGCTATAATTAGTATGCAGATGACTGTAAAAGATTACTCCCTTTTAGTCATGCTAGCTTTCGTATTCGGGGGGCTAAGTCTGACACTTTATTCATTATTTAATGCTTTAGCAAACGACTTTCTCAATGAGTCCCAAGTAATGTCTGCTAGTGGTGGTTTGTTAATTATTAAAGGGTTAGGTGCAACACTTGGTCCCATCTTTGTTTCCTTTATTATGGATATCTTTGGTTTAGCCGGTTTTTATTTAACGCTTGCAACTTTATGCTTGTTGATAAGTCTATTTTGCTTTTATCGAGTCATTTTCTATAAAATCAAACCTGGGCATAGTACTAATTTCAACATTCAACCAGTAACTCCAATCAACAGATTTGATAAATAGTAACCAAATAAACATGAAGAGTGACGTATTAAAGTAAAGCGTGATAACCGAGCAAGTTATCACACTTTAGTAAAGTTACACCTAAGAAGTGCTAATAGTGAAAAATTAAAATATATTGAATTCAGAGAATGTTTCCCTGTTAATTTTAGGCCATTCACCTTTCAAAAGACTAAAGATAACATAGTCATACAAATTACCATCCTCGTGACGAAAACACTTTCACATAGTACCTTCCTCGGTTGCCCCAAGCTTTAGAACGGCTTTTCTTGAGCGGGTATTGGATGATTCAACACAAAAGGTAATGCGCTCAAATTCTAATTCACTAAAAAGATAATTTAAAAGCGCATGTTTACATACTTTATTTAGGCCAGTCCCTTTAAAATTCTGAGCAGAACCAAGTCCAACCAACTTCAAGAGACATTACACCATAATCGAATTGAGCAAGGCGTGTGCTGCCTGCAATTTTTCCTGAAGCTTTATCAATATTATTAGTCATGTGCAGCCACGTTTCTTCGTCGTATACAATATCGACAAGCCTTCCACTACTTTCATGAGTAAAAGGTACAAACTTTACGCGCCTATTCTAAACTATACTATTTTGTCTAAATAAATCGGTCATTGTATTATCTTTTAATTGTTGATTGTCAACTACACATCCTAATACTACGCATGTTCGTTATTTATATTAAAAAAAATATCTCATTGATTTACCTGGCTTTACCTAAAATATACAACATAAAAAAATAATAACTAAGTTAATTTTATCCGACTAAAACTACCAAGAATATTTTATTGCCTTATGTATGTGTTTTATTCACACAAAAGCCAAATCCTTTTAAATAATTTTTTATTGGCGGGTAAAAATATAAAGATAAGCAAATACAGCTATTCTGCACTGATTTAAAATGCCCACTATTATGAATGAACTAAATCTACAAGAACGTAATTAATTAATTCAGCAAAATAAAAACGCGTTTCAATGGACACTAATTTAGTGTCTCCATCCGTAACTTGATAATAGGTTTTATCAAAATTTTCCTTTAAGAATATGCAACTGGGTCTTCAGCAAAAGAGTCTTGAGCCTACGTATTAACTTTGTATAAATATTTTCTATCTAAAGAACATTTTAATACTATTTTATCTATCCCCATTCAAAGCGTAGGTTGTAATAACTGCTAAGCAGGTTGTGCGTCTAAATTTCTTGTTCAACCAATAAGAATAAAGAACGCTTTACATTCATAATAAAAGAGTAATATAACATGATAAAAATAGCTCTGTTCACTTCCTTGATTAGTGCTTTTAGCATTAACACAATTGCTGCCGAAGTTTCTGGTTCGGTCTCATTCACTAACGATTATCGGTTTCGTGGCATTTCCCAGACGGCTGGTGATGCAGCTGTTCAAGGGAGCCTCGACGTCTCTTTTGAAAATGGTGTATATGCCGGCGTTTGGGGGAGTAATGTCGACTTTGGAGATGAAGCCAATCTAGAAGTTGATTATTACGCCGGTTATGCCGGAAGTATTACTGAAGAATTGAGTTATGACGCAACACTCTTCTATTTTCAATACCCTGGCTATAACACAGGTAATATTGACTTTCTTGAAATCGATTTAGGTCTTCATTATAAAAACATCTCATTTCTGTATGCTGTTTCAAATGATTATGTAAACTCTTCAGAATCTGCTCACTACGCCTCCTTAGACTATAGTTTACCTATCACTGAAACTATTAATCTTGATCTTCATGCTGGTTACGCTTTTGGCGATTATTGGGACGGGATACGAGATTTCAATGATTATCAGGATTATTCAATTGGGCTTTCTTCAAGTTTTGCAGGCATAGATGTGTCTATTGCCTACTTAATGAACTCGATGGATACTAATGCCGATGAAGTTTCTACTGGTGCATTTCGCAACGACGATATGGTTCTTCTGAGTGCTTCTCGATCGTTCTAAATGGCATTATTGCTCAACTCTGAGCGATGGAGGCAACTATCCCAGATTTTACTGGGTTAGTTGACTTCTAATTAAAAAGACATACTGAGCAAGGGACTGCTTTGATATTGAATAACTATAATACAATAAGGAAAAAAAATGAATACAACAACGCAAATACAAGCAACAGCCGAAGGCACTTCTGCCCTCGACAACGGCTCTGGCGGAGCCGGCCATCTTAAACGCGTTCTAGGCCTCCGTTCATTGCTATCCGTAGCTATCGGTTTAGTAGTCACTCAAGGGGTAATGGTTTTAGCATTGCAAGGTCTCGGTATTGCAGGTATTGGCTTTTTTATCGCCATGGCAATAGCCTTTATACTGGCCCTGTTCGCAGCCTTCAGTTTTGCTGAACTTTCCTTAATGATGCCACGTGCTGGTACCCTTAGTACCTATACCCAAGTAGCAATTGGACAATTCCCTGCGATTGTTGCTACATTTTCAGGATATGTCGTGGTTGCCATGTTTGCAGTGGCGGCAGAACTCCAGCTGATAGGATTAATCCTGTCAGAAATATTTCCTAATTTCTTGTCGCCGATGGCGCTGGGCTTACTAATTCTCGGGATATTCGCCGTGCTCAATATAGTCGGTGTTGACATATTCGCCAAGCTACAGACGGCACTAGCTTTTACCATGGTTGTGTCTATCTCGGTACTTGGAGCTGCTGCCATCTTGGGCACTAACGAACCGCAACTGACCAACCTCGACTTGTTCTCCGATTGGAATCCTATAGGCACTGAGGTCTTCTCTCTGATCGCCTTGGCTATCTGGCTATTTGTCGGTGCCGAATTCGTTTGCCCACTAGTTGAAGAAACCAAGAATCCTGAAAAAAATATCCCTAAAGCCATGTTCTATGGACTATTTACTATTCTTGGAGTCTATTTACTGTTTTGTATCGGTGCCTTCTTCTACTTGCCACTTGATCAGATGGCCAGCTCGCCACTCCCTCATCTGGATTATGCCGTCGCAGTATTTGGTGATGCTGGGTTGGAAATTCTAGCTATCGTTGCTATTACCGCTACCTGTAGTACAGTGAATACCACCCTAGCTTCAGTACCACGTATGTTATACGGCATGGCGCAAAATAAGCAGGCGTTTCCAATCTTTAAGCGTCTGAATAGCCGTTTTAATACCCCCGCCATCGCTATCTTATTCATGGCTGCCATCATCGGTGCCCCTATGGTCATCTTGGGCGACAAACCTGATACCGTTTTGATTCTACTACTCGCTGCATCTGCTTGCTGGTTGCTGGCTTATATCATTAGCCACATCGATGTTATCGTGCTGAGAAATCGGATGCCCGACGCAAATCGCCCCTTCAAAACCCCCTTTTATCCTTTACCACAGATCCTAGGTATTATTGGTATGGGTTACGCAGCCTATAACGTTTCACCATCTCCGGAAATGACCCAACAGATTTTCGTTACGGCTGGAGCTGTATTGGGTTTGGTCTCGGTCATTGCAGCGCTCTGGGTCAAGCTCTATATGAAAAAGAACCTATTTGAGCCTGAAAGCATAGAAGATGCTCTTAAGGATTAATATCTGACCGCATAGGAACACAGGTAATAATCAGTAAAAATTCGACTATTACCTACTTTTCCAATTGGGATATCATCCGACTCAGTATCATCCGACTCAGTATCATTAGAGTCGGTTGATTTTTCAAGTTAACAGTTCTAACACTCCTATTGGCAGCCATATTATGCTGCATACCACTGTGAGTATAACTTCATAGTTTCTTTTGAATTTATTATCTCCTGTCGCTATGGCTTGAGAGTGCTTTAGTCAACAAAACATTCTCAACTGAATGTCAATATTTATACAAATGCCAACCGACACCATCATTACTTACCTTGGAGCTTTTCTTTTTTGGAACAGCTATTCTATCGTATATTTTCTTCCGAAAGGTTCAATAGCATAGTCTCGAACAGTAAAAATATAATTTTAATTTAGTAACTTATAAATAAGCTTTGGTACTATTTTATTGTCGTAATGTTGCTCGGCTGTAATGTCAAATTCAATTGGTAAAGCCTACCAAGGGAATTTATATACTACAAAACTTTCTTATATTTCTTTTTATTAAGCCAGTATTATTTGAATTAGAAAGCATAAGTCAATGTTAGTTTCCTTTAGGCGTACTCTTAACACCTCAAATCTGAATAATATTGCAATAGAACATCCTTAAGTACCTACCATTTTTCTGCATACATTTTACTTATACCAAAGCATATAAATTAATATTTTACTAATACCACATGGAATCATAATGTATTTATGTATTAAAAGTGAGCAGCTTTGGACTTAAACAAAGTGAACGTCGCTTTATCAAGTAAAACACAGGAAACATAATCTATGAGTCACGCTATAAGTATAAAAAATGTCAGTAAATTTTACGGCGATTACCGAGCGATAAAAGATATCTCTTTTGACATACAAGACAATGAATTTTTCACCTTACTCGGTCCCAGCGGTTGCGGTAAAACAACATTATTGAGAATGATTGCTGGTTTTGAGATACCCAGTGGTGGGTTGATTAAACTGCACGGCACAGATATTCAATCGCTGCCGGCCCATCAACGTCGTGTTAATACGGTATTCCAAAATTACGCACTCTTTCCACATATGACTTTAGCGCAAAATATTGGCTTCGGTTTGCAAATGCTTAAGTGGAGTAAAGAAAAGATTGCAGCTCGGGTAGATGAAATGCTTGAGTTAGTTCACATGCAGCCATTTGCATCTCGAATGCCTTCAGCACTTTCCGGTGGACAACAACAGCGAATAGCATTGGCTCGTGCGCTTGCACCTAAGCCAGAAGTACTACTTTTAGATGAACCCTTATCAGCTCTGGATTTAAAGTTACGCCAATCAATGCGCGATGAATTACAACAACTACAACGTGATACAGGGATTACCTTTATTTTCGTCACCCACGATCAGGAAGAAGCGTTGGCGATGTCGGACAGAATCTGTGTGCTAGCTGAAGGCACTATTCAGCAAATAAGCAGTCCTAATGAGATTTACGAAAATCCGAATAATAAGTTTGTTGCAGATTTTATTGGCGAAACTAATTTTATGCCTGTCACTATTAACAGTCATGACAATGCAACGGTATCAGTTACAAACCCTCTCGGCATTGAGTTGAATGTGCCTAATAAGGGCTTTAGTCAAGGACAGGAAGCTACGATGTCCTTGCGTCCTGAAAAGATTTCAATCAACACCCCAGGATTAGAGGTAAATTTACAAGGCAAGATAATACACCGAACCTATATGGGTGGTTATACCCACTATAAAGTACGCACTGAGAATGCTACAGAATTACGAATTTCTAAACGTAATACTATTAGTAACGATACTGAATATAACCTTGATCAACAAGTAGCCATTGGCTTTAGCAAAGCGTCTGTAAGGGTGTTAAGCCAATGAAAAAGCTAAGTTGGAACTTTTGGGGCCTACTCCCTGCCTACCTAGTTATGTCACTATTGATGGTGTTGCCGCTGCTAATAATTTTTTATGTTTCATTCATGACTTCTGACGCCTATGGCGGATACAAAGCAATATTCTCATTGCAATCATACAGTCAAATTCTTTACACAGCAGATTGGGATGATAATTTAGTACTGAATTTTCAGTACCTTAAAATTATTGCTAGAACGTTATTTCTCTCTGGTGCAACAGCCGTGATCTGCCTGTTAGTTAGTTTCCCTGTTGCCTACTATATTTCGCGCCAGAGCAACAACATGAAAACTTTTTTGCTCTATTTGGTCACCTTGCCATTTTGGGTCAGCATGGTAGTACGTGTATACGCTTGGGTACTCATTTTGAGTAATGATGGTGTACTGGAAAGCAGCCTGCGTTTCTTTGGTTTGGTTGGTGATATCGACAGTTTACTCTACAACAACGCTGCGATGATGGTGGGGATGGTATACACCTATATCCCGCTGATGATTTTGCCAATCTATGCCAGCATAGAAAAGTTAGATACCCGTTTGATTGAGGCAGCGAGTGACCTCTATAGCAGTAGGATGAACACCCTAAGAAGAATTATTCTGCCACTGTGCAAACCTGGCATTGTCGCTGGATTTATCTTAGTGCTAGTGCCTTGTCTAGGCACAGTACTTGAACCAATGCTACTAGGTGGTGGTAAGACAATGATGTTAGGTAATCTGATTCAAAACCAATTTGGCGTAGCGAGAAACTGGTCTTTCGGTGCCAGCTTAACGGTATTACTACTTTGTATTGTCTTATTGTTTTTAATGTTTCAAGCGCATCGAGCAAGTAAATTGAGGGAGTTATCATGAATATTTTAGCTATGTTTAAGCCTAATCGAGACGCTAAACACTATCCAGGTTTTGGCGCTGTAGGTGTACTCTTTTTTACTTTTCTCTATTTGCCCATACTGGTGATCATTGCCTATTCATTCAATAGCAATCGTATTGTATCAGTGTGGCAAGGGTTCTCGTGGCAGTGGTACGCCAGTGCACTGCAAAATGAAGGGTTGCTCAATTCGTTGCGAGTCTCATTGACCGTGGCATTATTCGCCACTTTGATTGCGACTGTAATAGCGATCTCCGCTGCACTCGTATTAGAGCGAGGCCAGAACGTAAAACACGCTAAATTATCGCAAGCGGTCGTCAATCTGCCTTTGATGTTACCTGAGATAGTTTTTGCTGTAGCAATTTTAATTTTGTTTTCTCAATTGGGTATTCAAAGCGGCATGTTAAAGCTGATTTTAGCTCATAGCGCCTTTTGTATTCCTTTCGCTTTTTTACCTATACGCGCCAGATTACAAGGAATGGATAACAATTTAGAGCAGGCAGCCCAAGATTTGTACGCGACTCCTTTGGTCACATTTCGCCGTATTACTTTACCTTTGATTGCCCCCGGTATTTTTGCTGGATCGATGCTTAGCTTTGTTATTTCGATGGATGATTTCATCACCAGTAACATTGTCTCGGGAGGTGGAGCGACAACATTACCTGTTTATATTTTTTCACTGGTAAAGCAAGGAGTATCGCCAGAACTCAATGCTATATCGACACTCATCATGGTGGCTTCTTTACTGATAGCCTCTCCTTGTTGGTTAATTGCAAAACGGAGCAGATAAATAAAGTAGTTACGTATAATTAGAATACCTAAATAATTAATTAAAATAAAAGGAATAAACCTATGAAATATATTACAAAAATTAGTTTGTTAGCTTTGAGTATTTCTCTTACGACAGGGGCAAATGCACAGAGTAATCAGCTTAATGTTTACACCTGGGCAGAGTCAATAGATCCAGTATTGATCGAGAACTTTCAAAAAGAAACTGGCATCGAAATTACTTTGGACAGCTATACTTCAAATGAAGATTTACTGGCAAAATTAAAATCTGGCAGTAGTGATTATGATGTTGTTTTCCCTAGCCAACATTTCGTTAAGATAATGATTCAAGAAGGCTTATTGAAAAACATTGATGCTAAAAATATGACAGCATTCAAACAAGTTAATGATAAGTGGAAAAATAAGTGGTGGGATAAAAGTTCAGAGTATTCTATTCCCTTTGTTTACGGTACAGCGGGCTATACAGTTAATCGTGATAAATATAAAGGCCCTGCAAATTCTTGGAAAGAATTTTTTGAACCTACAGGCGCCGCAGCGGGCAATATCGCTGTATTTAGTACTCCAGATGAAATAATTCCTGCCGCTCAACTGTACTTAGATATAGATTTTTGTACTGAAAAGAGAACGGATATGAAAAAAGTGTATCAGCTGTTAAAAAAACAGAAAGAATATGTGGCCGTTTACAGCTCAGATAATATCAGTTCACGCATCTCCAGCGGAGAGGTCGTAATGCACAATTGGTGGGATGGCGATTCAATGCGTGCACGTAAAAATAACAACGCACCAATTGAATACGCACAACCTAAAGAAGGCTTAGTGGGTTGGTTGGACTCTATGGTAGTTCCAAAGAACTCACGTAATTCAGAGAATGCTAAAACGTTCATTAACTGGATGAGTGAAAAAGACAATGCCACAATTGAGTACAATTATTATGCACACTCCTCAGCGGTAGCCATTGATGAGAGTAAAGCAATACATAAAAGGGAAAATTCACCTGAAATATTCCCGACGGCTTTCATTAAGTTTACCCGCGCTTGTTCACCTTCAGCACAAAAATTAGTAGATAAAGTATGGACCCAATTATTACAGTAAATTAAAGAATAGTTCATTGTAAATAGCCAAGAAGATTCTTTCAATTATATGTTCTTCTGGCTATTAGGAATCGAACAAACAATTTATTAATTTTAACAAGTGAAACTATTATGACTATAACAAACGATAAAGAACAAACAGTAGTATTAGAATTGAACAAAAAAAACATTAAAATGCAACCATCACAAGAGTTTCAATTTGATATTAATCAAGAAAATAACGAGGATAACTTTGATTATGATACCAGTAACTACGTACTTGGATACAATTAATTTACCTATAATAAAAACTTAAACGCGATTAATATAATGAACCGCGTCTCTTTTTTTGTTTACATATGCCTATAGTAGCTCATGAACTACTCCAAAAAAATAGTAACGAGGACTAGAAACAATAGTATTTTTAACTAAACACGCGCAACAGCCATGAAAATAATGTGATGAACACCTTAGAACTCTACGCCAATTTTTAGTTGCAGAGCCTGATCAAGTTTGGTGTTGTAAGATCACCCTTATTTGGACGGGGGACCGTTGTGATAATAGCCCTATGGAAAGGGCTCATCAATTGAAACTGGCATACTTTCTTTTACACCATACCTTAATAATATGCTCTCTAACTTACCTGATGCTTTCAACTCTATCATTCCTTTTGATAAAAATTTAGCATAGTTCAGCGAATTTTTATGCGTTGGCGAAAATGCAATATACACTTTTTGAATAGCCCTGTTATCAGGTAAAATACAGTTGGCTAAAATGAGGAATGAAGTGACAAAAAGCCAACTGTATTTTACCTGATAACAGCTTGTATGGTTACATTTGACTATAAAATAGATAGTAACGCATTAGAAAAAAGTATTGTTAAATTATTTACGCTAATGTCTTCTTTGCGCTTTTTTGACGTTAGCTTTTGATGAGGGCAAAACTACCAGTGTTCATTGTTCTAAGGTCACTAGCTACCACAAAGCTGTCGTTTTTTATGAACCAAATTCATCTCAGCTAAGGGGCAGTTTAGATACGATAGTTGACCTTAATCAAAATCCTATTTTAATAATTAAATTGTTCTGGTGATATAAAGAATTAGATGTAACAAGGGTCAACTTTATGATCGCACAGCTGACATTTTCACTTCATATTTCTATGGCTGTAGGGCATTTAGCGTCATTGTATCTTTAGCTCTAATTTGTACTGCTCCCAGCGTAATTTAGTTATTTAATATGGGTATAACTCTTCTTAGGGTATTTCTAACTTTGGTTTTACAGTACTTAGAGAAAATCTTATAAGCTAGGTGGGGCTTTTTAATTAAAAGAGCCTCACCTTGAGTTCAGCATAATATGCTTTGCGATTGGTTAATGATGTTTACTTAACCAATTGCATGCAATTCCACTTAGCAATTAAAGCCGGCTTCTCTTCATTTTCAATCTCAACAGTAATATCCATTTGTAATTTAAACTGACCGTCTTTAACTTCCTCAATACTTGTCATTTTAGCAATAGCGCGAATACGACTATTTACTTTTACAGGCTGAATAAATCGTATTTTTTCAAAGCCTGCATTTACGTTCATATACGATCCTTTAATGGTTATTACAAAGCTTTCCGCAAAGTGAGATAACATAGAAAGTGTTAAAAAACCATGTGCTATTGTTGAACCAAAAGGAGATTTGCTAGCTGCTTTAGGATTGGTATGGATAAATTGGTGATCTAATGTACAATCGGCAAATCGATTGATTTGCTGCTGAGTAATCTGATGCCACTTACTCAGTTCAAGTTGCTTATTTGTATATTGTTCAATATCTTCTTTATTAATGATCATGGATATAAAACTCTTTCTTTGTTTAATACAACGCCTTTTCAGGCTACACGTATGTTAATTTTTAACTTGCTCTAAGCTCTCTTCGCAATATTTTACCCACAGTTGATTTGGGCAATTCACTGACAAAATTAATTACTTTAGGGACTTTATAGGCACTGAGTTTTGTTCGACAGTGGTCAATGACTGTTTTCTCGGTAATATCACTAGCAGTTCGAACAATAAAGGCTTGAACAGCCTCACCTGTTTTTTCATCAGGCACTCCAACACAAGCAGATTCAAATATACCGTACAAGTCAGCAAGTACTGCCTCTATTTCATTTGGAAAAACATTGAAGCCTGAAACTAAAATCATATCTTTTTTCCGATCTACAATATGATAGTGACTTTGATCGTCAAGGAAAGCGATGTCACCTGTCTTAAAGAACCCATCATCTGTCATGACTTCTTTAGTTGCATTTGGGTTTTGCCAATAACCTAACATTACTTGAGGCCCTTTAGCACAAAGCTCTCCTGATTCTCCCTGAGCTACTATTATGCCTTTATCGTCTCTTAATGATATTTCAGTTAAAGGTAATGGTTTTCCAATACCTGTAATAGCAGAGTTATTATCTGAAATATTCAAAGTAAGTACGGGGGATGTTTCAGACAAACCATAACCTTCACTTAATTTAATACCGGTAAGTTCTAACCATTTTTTAGCTACGGCCTCTTGAACAGGCGCTCCACCACCAATAGTAAGCTTTAAAGAAGAAAAATCTAATTTTTTAAATGACTCTACATGCAATAAACTATTAAATAAGGTATTAACACCAGTAAAAAAAGTAACTTTGTTTTCTTGCCAAGCTTGGACAAACAATTCTGAGTTTTTGGGGTCAGAAATTAATATGTTTTTAGCCCCGTAGAAAAAATAACAGAGTGTATTTACTGTTAAAGCGAATATGTGATACATAGGAATCGCGGTAACAACAACCTCAGTTTCGTAGGCTATTCTCTGCGAATTAAACTCACTGTATTGGAGAACATTGGCCAATACATTACCGTGGGTAAGCATGGCCCCCTTTGATAGCCCTGTAGTACCACCGGTATATTGTAAAAAAACTAAATCATGGCTGTATATAGTCGGCTCATTTACATCAAGTTCATATCCGCATTTTAACGCATCAGTAAAATTAATAGTCTTGGTTAATCGGTTATCAATCAAGGGAGAATGTTGGCCGCCTTTTAAAAAATCGTCAATAGAAACAATAATGATATTTTTAATATTTGTTTGCTCTTGAATGTCAGCAAGCACCGTTGTTGATGAAGATAAAATAACAATGGTATCAACTTGTGCGTCATTGATCTGGTGTTGCAATTCATTCGCGGTATAGCTTGGGTTTATATTAACTTGAACAGCACCAATTCTAATAATCCCCCACATTGCAATAGGAAAAGCTAATGTATTAGGGCACATAAGCCCTACTCGCTCTCCTTGATCAATGTTAAGATTTGACTGTAAGTAAGCAGCAAAATCTCTTGATAATCGATCAATATCATTGAACGATAGCTCTTTGTTATGACAGCTATAAGCGACTTTGTCTTTATAGTGATCTATCGATAAATGAAATAAGTCCATCAGGGATCTAAAATCGAATAAGTTACTTTTCGACTTTAATGTTAATTGAAAATTATTTGAATTTTGTTCAATCATGATGAATACCTTTTACCTATTTAGTAGAGCTATCAGCTAATTTCTTTTCTAACCAATTAACACAATAAACAATCATCTCGTCATAGTGTCCCATCGCGCAATGATCATCATTTTCATAAAGCTTCAACGTTCCATCTTTGATTTTTTCAGACAAGGCCACAGAGTCACTGGTTGGTATAAGGGTATCGTTATCACCATTAACCACTAACATAGGTATAGTGATTTTTTTAAATATTTCACCATCTGAGTTATTAAACGAAAGAGACTTAAGTGCTTTTACTAATGAAACAAAAGAATCTGCCCCTAAAACTTTTTTCATCGCTTTTATGATAACTTCAGGGCGAATACCCGCTTTATCAAACAGTAATGGTGCTCCATTTACTACACTGGCTTTTATTCTATTATCAAAAGCTGGCATTCTTGCACTCCAATGAGCACCAAAACTGACTCCAAACATTGAAATTTTATCTTCATCAATGTTTTCATGTGCAGCTAAATAATCAATAACTTTAGAATACACTTCATGCGATTTTTCAGACATTGGCGTTTTATATTCATAAGTACCCGGCATTTCCATAACAAACATAGCTATGTTTTTTTGGTCCATTTGAAGGTCAACCATTGGAGCAACCAACTCAGGAGATGTACCCTCTAAACCATTTGTTGTTAAAATTAGTGGCGATTTTTTAGTTTTATCTGGAATAAATAAATAACCGGTAACATCATCGTCATTAATGGTTAATACCACTTTTTCCCAGCGATTATTCCAAAGGGGAATCATTTTTTCAAAAAGGTCTTTTGCCTTTGCGTGAGACGCTAATCTTAAAGGAGTCGTCCCTGGGAACGCGCCTGCTGAATAAAAGGCAATCGCTTTTTTACGTTCTTTCCATGCGTTATCTATGTCACCGTTATCAACAAAACTGAGTGCTCTTTCTTCATGTTGTTCTGCAAAACTGCCCCAATAATTACACCAATACTTTTCATCAAAGGAATTACATTTAGAAAGCTTTTCAGCTACATTTTCAGGAGATACACCAGCAAAGTTTGCATAACGTAATAGAAATAGTTGAGGTAGAAAAAATTTAACCCCAGTAAATTTTGCGACAAGGTTTGTCGCTCCGGTTAAATTACAAAGTAGATAAGTTATACTTTTTAAAAAAGATAGCATAATAATTCCTATTATTTGGAAAGCATTGATATTGCTAGATACCACATTAGCGAGGTATCTAGTGTTTAACAGAGAGAGTTAAAAGCTATAATCGAGCGTGATGCCAAAAGTTCTTGGGGCTTTATACGTAGTAGCATTTTGACTAAATAGGGCAACATCAGGAGAGAAAGCAGTACTTGCTACTTCATCAGTTAGGTTTCTACCCCATAAGGTAACACCCCACACTTCATCTTCAGAAAGATAGCTGATTTGTGCGTTATAGCTGCCCGTTGTTCTTCTTGTTGACGCTGGATCAGCAGTAAATGTTTGAGTTACTTCACCACGGCCTCGGTAATCAGCCCGTGAAGTGATAACAGCACCACTTTCTAACCATAAGTCATGAGATAAAGAAACGGTAGCTGTCCAGTCTGGAGTTCCTTGAACAGGCTTACCGATAACATCTTCAGCGTTACCAATGCCCGCATTATAACTTGTATACTCATGGTCATAATCAGAGGCAATAAATTGTAGTTGGATGTCTTCAGCTAATAAGACCAACATTTCAACTTCAACACCTTTAATGGTAGCTTCACCTACATTACCAGTAATGTTACCACCTGATGCTAGAAAGAATGAGCCATGAATATCATCATAGCTAGAATCAAATGCAGTAATATTTAGACGCAAGCGATCTGCAAGCAAATCCATTTTTGCACCAATTTCAATAGTTTCTACCGTTTCTTCATCAAATGACTCATTGGCAAGTTCAACATTAGAAGCTTCATCATTGAAACCACCACTTTTGAAGCCAGAACTCCAAGAAGCATAACCCATAATTTGGTCAGTAAATTGATGAGTTAACGATACTTTTCCTGAAATCGCTGACCAAGTTTCTTCTGGTGTTGCGATAACAGGTTGAGATGGATCGTCAATAAATAAGCCAGCAAGTAGGCCTGTAGCACTATGGTAAAAATCGTATTCTTTTTTATCATAACTATAGCGCGCACCAGCGAGTAGTGTAGTTTGATCAGTAAAGTCGTAAGTTACTTCAGTGAAAACGCCGACACTATTAGTTGTATTGGTTGTTGCTAATGTCTGGAACGTACCAGTAAGAGCTGGCAGAGCTTCTTTAACTTCGTTACGCTCATGTTCTTCATGCAAGTAAAAAAGCCCTATTTGCCATTCTAAAGCTTGACCGTTTCCTGCGTTATCAATTCTTAATTCTTGTGAGAATGTTTGCGCATCGTTTTTAGAGTTTTCAATAACCAGATCATCTGGCGTTCCGAAAAGATCAACTCTGGCTGAGTTTTCACCATCTCTAAAACTTGATAAAGAAAACAAGTTAAATGAATCGAATTCTTTTTGTACCTCAACACTAGCACCCCAAATTTTTAGTTGGTAGTCAGCATCACTGTTAACAATTTTAAATGGGTCATCACTTACTTCTGTATAACTAGCAATTGGACCAATACCTGGGATTGATGTAACTAAAGGTTCTTCATAATTGGTATTTTTACGGGCCAATGGGTGTTCATTTTCTAAATCAGAAGCATGACCTTTAAATAATATACTTAAACTTTCACTTGGTTCATAAAGTACTTGCGCTTTAACAGCATACGACTCTTCATTATCTAAACTGTTGCCCGTATTAGCGTCTTCATAATAGCCATCGCGACTCTCATAAATACCACTAAAACGGCCGTAAACATCATCTGTTAACGTTCCGTTTACAAAGCCTTCAAGAGATTTTAAATTATAATTACCTACATTAAGCGTAACCTTACCTTCATCATATTCCGAAGGGCGATTACCAATGAAGTGGATTACACCTGCGGTGGCGTTTCGCCCATAAGTTGTACCTTGAGGACCACGTAGCACTTCAATACGACCAATATCAAAAGTTTTGTTATTTTGCATAAAGCTACGAGAAATAACTTCACCGTCTTCCATCACTAATACGCCGGTATCACTTGATGCACCGCCGCCGCCAGAAGAAACACCACGAATACTTAGGCCAGAATTTTCTGGTGTTGCCGCAGTAAACTCAGCACCGGGAGTAAAGCCTAATACGTCTTGTGAGGTCGCTAAATTATTTGCTCGAATATCAGCCGTTTTCATCGTGCTTACAGCAACAGGGACTTCTTGTAAATTTTCAACTACCTTACGTGCTGTTACGACTATCTTTTCTAAAGTAACTTGTTTTTCTTTAGTCGTTTTTTTAGTTACTTCTTGAACGGCTTCTTCGGCAACTGACTGGTTTGTTACAGCTGCAAGTATTGCTATCGCTAAATATTTTTTTTGCATCACGATCCCCACTTCTTTTTTGATTTGAATTTGAACTTTACCCTTTACGGGCTTATGTATTGGTAAATGTATTCTTTACTTGAAGTTTAATCCTAACACCAAGGTTTTTACCTTTGTTCACATATAGTGCAAAAACATGTATATTTAGCGCAAACTTATAAAGTAAAATGGTAACTCATGAGCGCATATCACATTCGGTCCGCATTTTTATTGCCTTGTTTTGAAGTAATGAAAGAGCTTGGGCTTGACCCTAAAGCATTAATAAGTGCTGTAGGACTTTCAAGTGACATCTTTAATTCACCCGAATCAGTTGTCCCCTTGAGTACAGCCATTGATTTAGTAGAAATTGCCGCTAACCAAAGCAAGTGTAGTCATTTAGGATTATTGCTAGGTGCAAAAGTGAGTATTCAAAGTTTAGGTTTACTCGGATTATTACTGCGTTCAGCATCAACCTTTGAAGCTGGGGCAAATGACATTATCAAACACCTCACTTTAAATATGACAGGGCTTAAACGAAGTTTAACCGTTGATAGAGGCATTGCTATTTTTTCTTCTACCTATGATTCACAACAAATTAGTTTATCAAGACAAGCAAGACAGATTAGTGTCGCTTTGGGTTGGAGCCTTTTACAAAGTCTATCCAGTGAACGCTGGCAACCTATTTCCATTTCTTTTTCTTTTTCAGAGCCAGAAGACGCTACTTTTTATCGTAAATTTTTTAAAACTCGTGTCTATTTTAATGCTGATTATGATGGTATCGCATTCCATGAGGCGGATTTAAAAATCGTATTAAACAGTCACGACGAATACTTACATCAAACTATTGCATACCAAGTAGAAAAAATGGATAGAAATAAGCACTACAACGACTTTGTTGAAGAAGTTAAATCTTATATTGCGAAAAATTTAGAAATTGGTATTTGTTCTGAAAATGACGTTTTGAAATTTTTTCCTATGCAGAAAAGAACATTTCAAAACAAATTAAGAGAACAAGGGACTAATTATCAAGTGATTCTTGATGATTTACGATTTAAAAAAGCAGAGTTATATTTGACTGACTCTACATTAAAAATGTATCAAGTAGCGGATTTACTTTGTTATAAAAGTGGTGGTGCTTTTGCCTTTGCCTTTAACAAGCGTTATGGCATGAGTCCATCTAAATGGAAACATGCCCAGAAATAATAAATAAAAGATGATATTTAGTGACTAGCAATAATATTGAAATCAAAAGTAATTGATTCCATGACCTTTTCAATAGAATCAATATTGTCATTACTTGTTATTTCAACCGTAATACCCGATTTATCACTCTGTAATACTTCTATATCAGCTGTGATATTTGCTTCTTGAAACATGCTTTCAACAACTCGTTGTATCGCTTTTAATCGTAATGTCGGTTTAAATATTTTACCTACAGCGGTCACAGGCAAACTATCCATTACTTCGATATAAACAGGACAAGCAGCTCGTTCAGGTATATTTTTTCGAGTAAACGTTGTGAGTTCTTTTATGCTTACGTTCGCTTCAGGCGCAAGAGTAATATACGCACAAGGTAGTTCACCGGTATATGCATCTGGTTGTCCTATTGCAGCAACACCCGTAACACTAATATGTGACATTAATGTTTCTTCAATAATTGATGGATCGATATTATGACCACTTCGAATAATAAGATCTTTTTCTCTACCCGTAAGCCAAATAAAGCCATCGTTATCAATTCGGGCTAGATCCCCAGTGTTTAACCAACCATTGTCGAGTAAAACACCAACATTACTTTTTGTATTTAAATAGCCTGGGAAAACATTCTCGCCTTTTATTAATAACGTACCAATTACATCGGTTTCACATTCTTCAGCAATGCAGTCATTAATATCAAGTTTTACCACTTTAACTTGCTGGCCTGGCAAACAAACACCGATTGAGCCGACTTTTCTATTTCCTTCAATTGGATTTAACGTACTGATACAGGTAGCTTCGGTTAAACCATAACTCTCAAGTATTTTTGCTCCCGTTGTCTTTTCAAAATTAGTCATTAATTGTTGGGACAATGGCGCTGCACCACAAATAGCAAACTCTAATGAGCTAATATCCACATCTTGCATAGGCGATTCTAACAATGCGGTGAGTATTGTTGGCACACACGAGAATATTGTTGCTTGATATTTATTAATATACTGCCAAAAATTACCAATCACATGTGGTGCTCTATAGCCTGCGGCAGTAAGTAACACAACACAGTTACCTTTCATGAAAGAAGCTAATCCGGTGCCAACAACCGCATTCACATGAAATAACGGAAGACCCACAAGGCAGACATCACCCACATTACCAGGGTAAAATCGCGTTAAGCTCCACGCATTTTGTATTTGGTTTTCATGAGTATGTTGCGCAATTTTAGGTGTTCCTGTTGTGCCACCCGTATGAAAATAACCAGCGACATCTGTTGGTAAAATAGTTCTTTCATTATCTAACGTTAGTTTGTTTTGCTCGGCTAATGCTGTGTCAAAACTGATAACAGGTATATCTACTTGGTTGCAAATATCGCTGCTTATTTCAGATGCTCCCACCATGAGAATATATTCTATTTGAGGAGTTCTTTTTACCACATCAACCACTTTATTCCACAACTCTGAATTAAGTGTTGGTGCTATCGTCACTAATATAGTGGACTTTGCTGCAGTTAAAATATCTAGAACTTTATCAGCTTCTAAAAATGGGTTAATAGCATTAATAATACCTGCTGCTTCTCCTCCCCAAATAGTAAAATGAGTTTGAGGTAAATTAGGCAACAAATAAGAAATAACCGGTGGCGTTTCGGTTAAAGAAGAAAATAGATTCGCCGCTTGTGTTATTTTTTGAAAAAGCTCTCGGTAGTTATACTTGTCAACAGGTGAGTTTATTTCAGCAGTATGTTGAAAATAAATAGCATCAAGATTTTCATATTTATCTGCACACCATTTAAAGAGTTCATATGTGTTTGTAAATGGTGATTTATCTTTAGTTAACTCTTCTTTAAAACTAATTTTATTTTTCGTAATATCTGAAAGCATTTTTATTCCTATACAAACAAAGTAAATTCAGAAAGCTATTTAACTAAAATATAATAAAGCTGTAAATCTGATTGCTGTGTTTAAAAGAAGCGAGCTAAATAGATTGCTCGCTAAAAAGGGAGAGGGTTTTTCTGTAGATGACTATTCATCTGTTAGATAAAAAGTTAGTTATTAACTTTCTCTATTTACACCAAGTAGTATAAAGGCCATTGTTGCAGGTGCATTAGATTTATTTACCCACGCATGACGAGTACCATTTTGCACTACACAGTCACCTGCTTTAAGTAAACGCTCCTCACCATTATCAAGCTCTAAATATAATTCGCCACTGATCACAATACCATAATCAATAGTATTGGTGGTGTGCATGCTTGGATTTTCTGGTTCGAGGTGATCCATAAGCCCTGGTAGTTTAGTTTTCATTTCTCCTACCGCCTCTTCAGAAAAGTTAAATGGACTTTGACCATTAACTTGAGCAGGAAATGTTATTACTCTAAAGACACTACCATTGACCTCAGGAAAATAGTTTTCAACTTTATTTAACTCACCTTTATGCGGTACAACACTTCCATTTTTTGTTGACCAAAGTTCAAAACTTTTAAAACCAGGTAATAGAGCGCCTTCTACAGGATTAACAACTTGATCAGCCAAAAAAATAGCATTACCTTGTTCGTCATTTCCTGTAACCAATTGGCGAATACTCATAACATATCTCACTATAATTAATTTAAATATACTTAGGTGACTGTTACCTTATCAGTAGCCTTATACTTGGCATGGGTTATTTACGCAGATATATGTATATATTACGCAATATAGTTTGATACCATCTATTCATGAAAAATATATTTGTAGTTGAAGTAAAAAGTGCATTATATGAACATTCAGTAAGTGACTGAAATAGAATTGTTTGTCTTTTAGTATGAAAAACGCTAAATAAAATGGTGTCTGAACATTTACTTTTAACGGTTTACCTGAAGAGGCAACGGGTAGGTTAAAAAAGGTTAAGCCATTGTTTAATATGGAATAATCTTTGTGGTTATTTACTAATACTACTACTTATTGCAGTATTTCCTTCACTTTTGGTCTGATTTAATGGTTGATTAAGTCAGTTTATTAACGTTTGTCTATAATAATTTAAATTGCATCTTTTATTTAATATGAAAAAATTTTTGACCATTTTTTTTTACTTTATAATTTCATTTTCTCTTCAAGGAAAAGAAGAGGAAAAAGATGATAAAACCTTTGTAGTATCTCATGCGCCTCACCCAAGTATTAATGTCATCAATAATTTGATAAACATTGTATATCAATCGCTTGGTTATAAAGTTGAATTTACTTCTGTACCGTCTCATCGAGGAGTAACATTACTTAATGATGGCGTTGTTGATGCTGACTCAATTAGAATGAAGGGTCGTATAATGCAGTATGAGAATATTGTGTTAATTGAACCAGAATTATTGAATATTGAGATTTTTCTTATTTGTCAAAAAGGCATCCCGTGTTCAAGAGAAATACTAAAGGATGAGTCGGTCAATATTCTCTCAGTACGCGGTAACGTGCTTACCTTAGGCGAAGAAAATATTGCAGCGAATATAATTCTAAATGAAAAATCAGGTCTTTTTTTAGATTTAATGAGGGCAGAACGATATAAATATGTTTTGTTTACTATTACGCCATCGCTTTTAAAAAAGGTTAAGGAAGAATTTAATTTAGTAAGTATTGCTTCCCCTCATTATCATCATGTTATTCATAAAAAATATAGTGACTTAATTCCTCAAATTGAAAAAAAACTCAAAGAAGTTCTAAATAATTCTGAATTTAGCAGTATAAATGCGACTAGCTCGCCTTAAATTATAGCTTAGAGGGAGTGGAGTCCATACATCGCTTGGGGATATATTCTTATGTCAGCTATCCTTGAAGATAGTGAACATAAGAGTGAGGATAGCTCTAGCAACAAAAAATTAGTAATTAAAATCACGCATCAATGTCTTCTTTTAGCGATCAGTTGTCGTTAAGAACCACCACTAGGGCATGTCAACTAAGCGCACTTTGTTACCATAAAAGCTATGGCGGTATGTGCCCCATACCGCCATAGAAAATTATTTTTAGACTTTATATTCTAAGGCGCTAATGAGATGGTCCGCCTCCCCTAATCTACACTTAGGGCAGACTATTAAATGAGGAGAATCATCATGTCTACTATTAACATTCTTGGAATTGATATTGGAAAATTTACC
>MAAB01001252.1_pt1 | contig 47518 bp, 37 predicted proteins | sample 1115991 | NCBI WGS metagenome assembly MAAB01 (sample SAMN04961124, study PRJNA320927) | seawater metagenome | isolation source: sample BD02T18 sea water enriched with oil for 18 days | place: USA:Gulf of Mexico | collected 2013-07-27 | reverse complement strand
TATTTTTATTAGCTCTTGTTCTATGTCATTTGTTTTTTTCGGACGGAATTTTTTATTCTCTGCTGTATACATATCGCAGAAAGTACACTTGTTATAAGAGCAACCATTTGTAACTTGTAAAATTAAACTCTTCCACTCGCTTGGTGGACGAAAAACTGGTTCTATATATTCAATGGGGTACATACTATCCTGCTTATTTGGTATTTATATACCCGTAACTATTGAAAGTGCGGGAATTCACGGGCAGTTGAAAACTCTATCTGGCGGCGCTTCATTGAGAAAAAGCTATCTATTGAGATTGAAAGCAACGCAGTAGAGAAACTTTATAAACGTTTCATAACTTACATTTTGAATGATTATGGGGATAACTACTAGCTAGAGTTTATGTTTTAAACACTTTTGATTGTTACTTAACATTACTTTTTTCGCACTTCAAAGTTGATACTCAGTACTAACACCTTAGGCTTTCGTTAGTGATAATCTATTATCAATAGATAAAAGTAGTTGGCTATATCTTATAAGGAACCAGTACAGCCAACTATTTGTTTATATTGATAATTAGCTTTCTCCATCATTTTTTTTAAGCCACTTAGATACATCATTACCGAGTGTATTTACACAGTGAGCAAGAATGGAACAAGAACCTTTAAATCCACCTAAAAATCCACCACCTGAACTTCTTGTAGCTTTATAAGAGTCTATAAAATTTCCGTCTTTGAATAGCTTAGCTTCGATAGACACCGACTTTCGGTGACCAGTAAAAGCATTACCGGTACTCATAGCATTTATTATTTTCAACTCTAATTTTGTACCATCAATCTTTTCATCGGCATTCGAATTAAAATTTACTGACCAACCATTTTTCTCAAGATATTTTTTTGTTGATGTTGAAAACTGAGTTCCTAACTGCGTACACTCATTAATAATATTAGATTGGATCACTTGCTCATCATGATATTGGGCAACTGTATCCACATTTATTATTTTCTCGTCTGCCAAGGTTTGAAAACTACTAATTAATAAGATACTCAATGTTATTATTTTTCTGGCTGTCATGTTTATTCCTTTATTCAATGTAAAAACATTCTCATTGACAAGCTAATGCCTCATTAAGAGGTAAATAATAGCTGGCAAAGATGTGTGAGGGATAAATAACATCGAGTTGTTATTCATCCTGCTGAACGTCCTATTCTCCCTTTATTAGCGTTGAACAAGGCATCTGGTTTAAGTAATTATTTATTAAGACGTTAATCTTTTCTTTTAACCATATTGGACCAAAGTCAGCAATATCGTTATGTTTTGCATTAGGGATATTAACGATGCAACTTCCATATTTTTCTTGTTCAAACACTGTTGGTAATACACCTTTATCAGCAGGAAAGTCACTTGCTCTAATAGATAATACCTTAAAATTACTATTACGAGGTAATGGAACACGCCTATGATCTAGCGTTATAATTTTTTGAATGTAAGTCTTACCATCATTGCCTAACCAGGCTGAAATGTCACCCCCATTAGAATGACCTATAAGTGTCAGCTTTTCAAAATCGTACTTATTGAACCGTTTACTCAATGAACCTTTCAAGAAGTCTAATGTTTTTGCACCGCGACTCCAGTTTTCACTTCGCGTTTCATATAAATCGCCTGAAACGGACAAAGTAGGATCGCTTGATAATTCATGGGCGATTGCAATAACAAGGTAACCACGTTCATTAAATTGCTTAGATAAGAAAGTATATTTTGAATGGGAGACTCCATAACCCGCACTTATAAAAGCAACAGGACACTTTAAATCAGCAGAGCATAGATCAATATTCTTAGGGAAGGTTATTTCTATTGGAATAGATCTATTTCTGGATTCATCATAAATACTTTCTCCATTGACACTATTCACCCAACACGCAATTATGATTACGATTCCTTTTAGATACTTCATAACTTTCCTGCATATATGCCTCTTTTCTAAGCGGCAATAACCAAAGATTTCATGTCAATTTGTTTATTTGTCATTACGAGTAAGTTTATTAATGATACTTAACTCAGCAGAAAACCCAAAAAAACAGATCAAAATTACCTAGCATTTTACCAGTAAACTCTAATTGATAAACGATAACATATTATTATAAATAAGTTACATACAATAAAACACAAGATAAAAGGAAAAAAACAATCAAGAATTCCTTAGGTAAATACCAATGCGATACAAAGAAATAAAATATATTCAGTCCCATAATTTACTTTCTGGGCCGCGGGTATTTTGATGTTGACGTCCTCTTGATTGAATTAACCAATAACTGAAGACGCCGTCAACTTCGTATGTAACTTTAGATTATTAAAGGGAGTATTTATCCGAGTAACCTGGTATTTCTTTCGATACGATCGTAAAGCATTTTTCTTGCTTCCTGATGCGACAAATCAAATGGCTTCCGTCCTGATCAGTAATAGATAACCAGTCTCCAAGGCTAATATCTTTAGCGGATTGACCATCAATTTTACTGATCCTGTCACCTTTTTCTATATCGAATGCCTTACTTACCAGCTGAGGAAACACATACCTGACAATAAAGTGACCATTTTTTAATTTTCTTAGCTCAAGACCGAGCAGGTTATATGAACTTTTATACGTTGAGTCTTCATATGGAATGATATGAATTTTCGAGGAGTGATAATCAATCACGGTTTTAAATTGGCTTAACAGCCCGCTGCCAACAATCCACCAATCATCTCCATCACCATCAATATCACCAATCACATTGGTTTTCACCTTGGTAAACGTTAAGTCACCCAGTCTAACTTTAGGCAAGGTTATTCGTGGATGAATTGTCTGCCCACTCATGCCAAAGTCGGCTGCGATGATCTGTGGATATGATAGTTCTATATTTTCGTTGTGAATAAAAGCCGCATCTATTTTTACGTCATAGCGACTGCCAGTATCTATTATTAAACCTTGTTTAATGATTTGACCTTGACCAAAGTTTATCTCACTTTCAACGGTAATTTTACTTAAAAATGTATCAAAAGAGAGACTTGTTACTTTGTCCATATTTTTATAAGGGGCTTTATAAGGTGTTGTACTAATGCTAATTTTGTTTTGTTGTTTATCAAACGTCCAACTAAAGTGATGTAAAAAGTCGTGGCCTAATATGCCATCATAAATAAGTTCTTCTTGATCTAGAAAATATTTACTGCCCGACAAAGGGATATAAGCAAACGTAACATCACTAAAATCGACACTAGAATCGACACCTTTCAAGCTTACTTTATCTGCTATTGATTGATAAGCTGTTGAGGCTCCTTCATCTCCCCATCCCTGTATCGGTAATGAATAACCTTTCTCTAGATTAAGCATTTTAACTTTATTGCTGTCAGTTAAAATACTAAAGGTAGCCCCTGTATCTAGTAAAAACTTAAAGCCATCAATACCATTAATGGAAACTTCCACATAAGGCTTCACACCAATATAATGGCTTATTAAATCCACTTGAGTTTGATTACCTTGCCATAGTGGGACAATATTATCATTGGCATTTCTAATACGAAGCATATTAGTAAAACCGCAGCCTATTAAACTTAACAACGTGAATGTAATTATAAAAACTTGTTTATATTTCATGACTTTCCTCTAAAAATTCGACGACGAACTTGACGACTGTATAATTAATCATTATCCGCAAAAGAAAGTAGACGTAACATGTCAATTGATTTACCTATTTCTCCTTGCATCCCATAAACAATAGTGTGCACTGCGAATAAAATTCTATCGAATGCTTGTTCTTGATTAGCTAACATAGATGTAATTTGTGCTTTAGCTTGCTGAATGCCTTCTTCTTCGTAGGTTATTAAGATACTGATAGTATTTTCTTCTGCTGTGATCTCACGTTTAACGGGAAGATAACCTAATTGTTCAATCATAGATTCTGCAACTGACCATACAGACCAAGGGTTTTGCCCTGTAATTAAATTGCCATCTCGAACCACGTTATCCAAATAGACGTAACCCGCAGCAAAATTTGCGCCTTGTTCTATCAATTTATTTTCTAATAAAAATGGAAAGACTTCTTTTGCATCAGGAATGAATAACAGTTCTTCGTCGTTGGTAAAACTGGATACCGTTTTATTGGCCAACAAATATGAGCCATCATCTAGGGTAACATTGACTAATGCGGCCGGCCCATGACAAACAGCGCCAACCACCTTCCCTGATTGATAGTAATCACTCACTAATGATTTGATCGCTGCGTTTTCTGGAAAATCAAACATCGCACCCTTGCCACCCACGAAATAAACGGCCTGATACTGGCTTGTATCAACATCAATCATTGCAATACTGTTATCAACTTTTTTCTGTGCGACCTTATCATTAAGAAACGCAAAATCGAATTTGCCCATATCATCGTCATCTAACACCACAGGCGGTTTACCGCCTTTCGGACTAGCAATATCAACTTCAAAACCATTACTGGTAAACACATAATAGGCGCGAGCTAATTCGGTTAATTCATATCCGGTATCTTCGCCACTAGTGCCCATAATATTGGTGCTGGTAACCACGGCTAGAATTTTTCCACGGTGCTCTTTTACGCCTTCTGATAGATAAATAAGGTCTTGAGGCTTGGTCAGAGTAAAGTCTATTTTATAAGCGTTAGCTGGGATGAGACTGCGAAACCAGAACAAAAAGGCCACTAGTAAAATAATGAAACTAAAAATGCTGATTATTGTTATTTTGATTCGTGGGTATTTATTTAACATAAGGTCTTCCTCTTTAGTTTTAAAAGAAGTGTAAAGACCAAGATGTGAAATTATTGTGAAGTGGCTATGACCATTCCTATAAATAATTTTCGCGATTAAACGCTGATGAAATACAACGTAGAAATAGCCGCTTTTATTACTGAACAGTTACCTTAGCTCATACCTAGTTGATAACCTTATAAATACATACGGTCTCCCTAGTTTATTGAGAAGCCTTTAGACTTCTATTCAACCGTTTTTATTGTTTTTTTCATACCTTGATATAAATAGTCTGAATAGCTATCAAGGGAGGTTTCATTGATGGCGGTGAAGTAGGCAAAGCTACCTTTCATCTTCATTTCGCTTTGCTTGGCGAGTACTGCCCCGCCAATATTCACAAAGCTAAAAGTTAGCGCTAAGTCGGTAATATTGGCAGTAAACATCGGCGAAAAATCGGCGTTATTCCAAACCGTTATTTCCTCAATAAATTGTTTATCTTTTTGATAAACTAATTCTCCTTGTAGTTTACCCATCGCATCTTTCCCTAGTTTCTCAATATAAACGTTGAAGGCCATAACCACATATTCATCGTCACTGGATACTAAAGTCAGGCTTTCTGAATTAATTAACTTACGCAAAGGCAGTTGTATATTATTTTCTTGCTGCTGTGGGTAGTTTTGTTCTTGCATCTTTTTAACAAACTTTGTGATTTGTTTTTTGCTTGGCGATTTACCATTAATTTTCTTAAGGAACCAGGGAGAACTTGATTGTGGGGAATATTGCTCAATACTGCTTGTGATATCACCTTCCTCGTTTTCATAACGTGAAACTTGATAAGACCAAAGCTTTTTCTGTGTCTGTTCAACTTTGATAATTGCACGGTGCATTTTTTCCTTGAGCGACGCTAATTCAGCGGTAGTATTGTCTGCGGCACAGACGTTATAAACAGCCCCGCTGAGGATCAGTAAGAAATAATACGTCTTCATCTTTTTACCTTTTAGAATATTAAAATGAAATTGTATTCATTGTTGTGTGAAATAAAGGTGAAATACTACGGATCACTTTTCTCAAAATAATCCATTTTAAATTAACGTGTTAAAGGTCTATCACTTATAAAAAGAAGAGACATTATTTTAAGGGGAAAAGTAAAATATTGGTTGTAGATATGAAAACTGAAATACGCTTAAATTTCATCAATGTCGATTATGGCAGCGTCTTTATAATCACCTAAATCAAGCGGGTGGCCTACCAAGGTTGTTTGAAACTCAGGTAATGTTAAGTCATTTACGTAAGCGATTTCGGCGACTTCAGTATACTTGTTTATTGTGGTTACTAATTCCTCATTCATTTTTCTAAAAAGCGTTAATGGCATCCTCATCGGTTTTACCCACATAAAATGTTGCGGTGATTTTTCGCCAGATATAACCGTGTCGCAAGTACTTTTGATAAATCGAGCTATATTGGTTTTTAACACTAAACTATCTGACGAGAATCCTATTGGGGTAGCGACTAAAAGTTTAATATTGTTATTCGGTAATAATTCTAGCAAAGCAAGTTTTTCAAGTGCTCGTAAATACCGATAGCTTGATAGTTCAGTTATGTCGTTTTCTTTTTTAATAACTTCAGGTGATTTTGAATAATAGAAAATCTCACTAAAATAGTGCCATAAGTTAGGCATTCGATAAAAAGCTTCGTCTTGTTCGGCAGTAAAGAAATTGCAAAGTGCTGGCCGTTCTTTTGCTTCTGCTAGTAGAGTATCGAGCTGTATTTCGCATAATTCGGCTAACATCAGCAGTCGGTCAAAGCTGATGTCTTTGCCGTTAAGCATGCGCTTTACTGTATTCTCAGAAACAGAAAAAATGTCAGCAATATCGACATAAGTCATATTTTTTGCTTTTAATTTACCTTTAATAATTTGCAAACACTGACTAATAAGATGTTCGTTCATTTTGTTATTCATAATACAGGCAACACTTAGATACTATACAAACCACATAGTATCAGTTTACGGATTAATAAGTATCAATTATCAGTACTTCCTCGATGATACTTTAAGTTCAACTAAAATTAATTCACTATCACATCATAAAATTACAAGAGGAGTTACAAAACTGTATGCAAAATTCAGATGACCACAACCAAAGTAGTACTATAACTGAACCTCTAGGGTGGTTTTACCCCGTAATTTTCACGATGATTATTGCAACTGCTATTAATTTATCCGCCATTTATTGGTTAGATTTTAAGTGGACTACGTTACTTGATTTTGCGAACTATTTTGGTGTCTACTTTTTGAGTTCATGGTTTGTACGACGATATAATTCAGCTCACAATACTCAAGATCCAGAGAAAGAAATCCATCCTGCATACAGCTGGCCTATGCCTGCGCCTATTTTCAGGCTTGGAAAGTTCGCACCTATCTTTACCTATTACCCCTCAATGTTACTTTCGATACTAAATCCATTTTTACTCTATCAGCAAATTAAACAACTTGTGGGTCAGGGAATTATTAACGGTCGCTTAAAACACAGCCCAGAGCTCTTTGCTAACTTTCAATCTAAAACACAATATCGTTTACCATTTAACAACGAATGGTTGATATATCATGGTGGCCATACACCAGCAACATCACACTCATGGAATGTATTAACACAACGATACGCATACGACTTTGTTATGGCCGACGAAAAGTTCTCCCGCCATAAATCGAAAGGCAATCAGGTAACGGACTATTATTGTTATGGTCAAGAAATTGTATCTGCTGCTGACGGTGAAGTTGTTAAAGTGGGTGATGGTTTAAGTGATGGTTTTGCTGTTGGTTATTTTGTTGTTGATTTTTTAGCGCGGGAAATGGCAGGCAATTATATTATTATTAAACATGCTGAAGGTGAGTACGGTTTTTACGCTCATTTATTGCGTAATAGTATTGTTCCAAAAGTTGGCGATAAAGTAAATCAGGGACAACACTTAGCGCTATGTGGTTTTAGTGGCAATGGCACTGAACCCCATTTACATTTCCACTTACAGGACGGCGAAAGTTTTTATAGCTCAATGGGCTTACCGATTAAATTTGATGATGTGAGTATAAATGATGAGCCAGTTAAAGATAACTGTATTATTGAGCGTGGTACTCGAGTTAAATATAACAAAGTAAAAGTTACATCATAACTTTATAAGTAAGGATAAAAGCTCGACTTCATATAAGTTTAATAAAATACGATACCGAGCAGTAGAGATTGTAAGATATTACAGCCCATTAAAATGTTATGCCCTGTAATATCTGAATTGCTATTTATTCTTTGGCTAAATAATTATCCAAAAACTTGAACACTTTATTATAAAAGAGGCTTGCCGAATACCCAGATGAAAAACCATGACCGACACCGTCTAATAACATAAATTCATGTTCAATTTTCTTTTTTGTCAATAGCAATGAAAGGCGCTCTGAATGTTCAGAGCTCACTATAGGGTCATCTGTGCCATGCACTAATAACATTGGCGTTAGCAGTTCCTTATATCTATAAACAGGTGAGTTATTCCGCTGATAATCTTTGTCTTTAATAGGGTCTCCGACAATATCTGTCACTGATTGCTTATAATAATCATTCTTCATTCTGGTATCTTCAGCAAACATTAACGGAATGTCGGTAACGCCAGCAAAAGAGATGGCACATTTAAACTGATTTGGGTATTTAATCACACTCATAAGTGCTGAATATCCGCCATAACTTGAGCCAAAGATACAAATACGAGACGGATCGATAAGATCTAGTTTAATAATATTATCTAAGGAATTTTTGATATCTTTTTCAATATTTAATCCCCACTGTTTTTGGCCTGCAAACATGAATTTTTTACCATAACCTGATGAACCACGGTAATTTACTTTAAGTGTTGCATAACCTCTTGATGCAAGTAATTGGCTATGAGGGTCAAAATAAATTGTATCTTGTACACCTATCGGTCCGCCATGCGGCATAACAATAAGGGGAGGATTTTCTACATTATTGGGTAACGTCAAATAAGACTCAATTTGAAATCCATCGCTGGTCGGTACTTTATGATGAACAATTCTACTTCCACGGCTAGCGGCACCAAAGTTAGGGTTATTTGAACCGAGGAGCATATGTTTATTGTCATTGGTATCTAAATGAAAGTATTTGCCTTGATTTTCATGATTAAAAGTAAATATTATTTGTTGGTCTTTTGATAAATTTTCGCTAATTACAATAGCTTGTTGGTCAGGAAAAAGTTCTTTTAGGGTATTGTTTTCTAATTCAGCACTTTCATTAAAATAGTGATTTCTTAATACGCCATTTTCATAATACTTGACTGATGCTAGTTCTGTATAGTCTGCGTTTAGAGAAATGCCTTTTATATCAATTCCTTTTTTTTCAAAGAATATTTTTCCAAATTTTTTGCTTATAGGGTCAAATTCTTGTAAAACGACTTCATCCCTATTATGGTTATGCAACACCAGAAATGACTGTTTGTCATCAAGAACTAGAACAGGCTTAAATGTCTCTTCTTTATCTGTAGAGCTTCTGATTGTTTCCCATTCTTCATCATTAGTTTCACGGTACCAAACAGTAAATTCGTCATCAATATATCCCCAAGCGACTTTGATATTATCTTTAGCGTCTAGTAGCCAGCTTGTTGCTTCTCTTAAGTTATCATTTAACCTTTTCGTTGTATTCTTTGTATCTATATCAACATAATAGAGATCTGTACCACTGTGTTTGTTACTTTTTGCCACAATGAGTTTACGTTTGTGGAAGTAAGAAGGTCTCATTAAGTGGCCTTCAAACGACAAATATTCGAAACTACTTAACTCTTTTTTACCCTTGCCTTGTTTAATCGTTATTAAGTAATCTTTATAAGAACCATCATCTAATCGCAATAAAGCCAGTATTTCGTTGTCGCTTAACCACGTTGCTTTAATAATATTGTCTGCAGTTTCATTATCATGTTCAGTTTTTTTAGGTTCATAAAATAAAACACTTTTTTGTTTTGTTTTTACTGTGTACAACATTAGTAAATAATTATTTTTATGTTTCAACTTAATTAAAATTCTATCGCCAGATGGGTTTAACTGTGCAATTTTTATTTTGGGCGCATTGAAAAACTCTGCGATCTGAGGCTGGGTTGCGAAAGAAATTTGTGTATAAAACAAGATGATGAAAACGAACAATTTCATAAACTATCCCTATTGGTTAACGTAAAAACTCATAAAATCATCCTTCCCAAGACCCGAATAGATAATTTTATGCTTATCAATTAACTTTGGGTAATGTTCTTTTAGCCAAAGATAGCTTTTAGAAATATGGTTAACAACACTTGAAGTAATGGCCCTGTTATAATGTTGGTATTCAAACATTAAATCGCCAGCATAGTTTATTTTTCCTGCGGTAACCGTAAATAAAAACTCATTATCTCGAAGCTTATAATAACTTGAACTTTTTACTAATTTTAATCGAGAATACTTATATTCACCTTCATCTAAGACGATAATTTTATATCCTTCTTTTGAATCAAAATCAGATAAATCATCCTGAGATTTAAAGATAAGATCATTGGAAACTATAGATAGATGGTACGGTGGATAGTTTCCCGAATAGGAAACAAGAAAATAACCTTGATTACTCTTTAATTTAGGTAGTTTTTTGTATTTTTCTGAGTGGGAATAAAAGCTAACTAAAAAAATGATAAATAGTAAAACAACTCTCATTAAATTTTCGTCCTATGAAAACAAGTTGATTGGATAGACACACTAACATACTGAAAGTAAAATATAAAAACATACTTTTATTGTGATGTTTAAGAGGTGATATTTCTGACCTGATTATAAAATACTTTAATAAGCAGCAAGCATAACGCCTGCCTCAAACATGAAGGAATTCTTCCTGGCATTAATACCCAATTCATAAATTTATGCACACGGTTCCAACACCACTATTTTATTTGTCTTGAATTTCACATTCATTTCACAGGCAATTAATTACGGTAACATCACAAAACATTACTGTGGTGTAACTTTATGTCCTGTTCAATAGAATTAACAAATGTTTCTCAATCATTTGATAACATTGTTTCTAAAAACAATACTTCTGAAAAAAATGCCTCTATTACCTTATTTGAAAATCTCGATTTATCAATAAAGCAAGGACAGTCATATGCGATAACAGGTCCTTCCGGTGCTGGTAAGTCAAGTTTACTTATGCTGCTTTCTGGATTAGAAGTACCAACATCAGGCCATGGTAAGTTCATAAACAATAATAATATTTCAACGCTTGATAATTTACGTTCAAAAATTGGTTTTATTTTCCAACAGTTTCATTTATTACCTGAGTTAACTGCATTGCACAATGTTGCTTTACCTTTGAAATTACGTGGTGATAAGCAGGCGATTAATAAAGCTCAACACTGGTTAGAAAAAGTCGGTTTGTTAGATAGAGTAAATCATAAACCATCACAATTAAGTGGCGGAGAGCAGCAGCGTGTTGCAATCGCCCGTGCATTGGTCTTTTCGCCCAAGTTTATCTTTGCTGACGAACCCACAGGAAATTTAGACCAAGACAATGCCAATGAAATTTCTGATATTTTATTTGCTTGTTGCCAAGAGAGTAACGCAGGTTTAATCATTGTTACCCATAACAGTTTACTTGCGAGTAAGGCTCATCACATCTATTCGCTTGCCAATGGAGTGTTAACTAAAACGTTATCGACCAAACCAGTTAACGACCAACAAGTTGAACTAAAGCAGGTAACATCATGTTAAACCATCATATGCAATTGGCATGGCACTATTTTAAACAAGAATATAATCAGCCACATCAAAAACTATTGCGTTGGGTTCAAGCCACTTTAATGATTTTCATTGTTACCGTAACGCTATCAAGTAATACCATTCAACATTTCTTGCTGAATAATTTGCAAAACCTGTTAGGTGCCGATGCGGTACTCACTCAAAAAGACAAATTGACACCTAAGCAACTAACATCATTAGAAAATTTAAGTGAACGAATAGTCAATACATTACAAATTAATGCAACGCTAACCTTTAACGGTAAATGGCAAAGTTCAAAATTAAAAGCGGTAGGCGATGATTATCCATTACAGGGAGAGTTACTCACTTCAACGTCTTTACAGAGTCCGCCAATGATCACTCGTGGTGGGCCAGTAGCCGGTAATATATGGTTAGACAGTCGACTATTAGCCAGTTTAAAGCTGTCGATTGGTGACCCTATCAAGCTAGCAGAAGAAACATTGATCGTATCAAGAGTGTTAATTCACGAACCTGATAGGTTGATGGAAGGTCATAGTGTCGCCATGAGAGCTATCGTTAATAAAATTGATATGTCGAAGTTGGCTTTTCCAGCAGATCTTATTCAATATCGTTATCTTGTTTCTGCTTCAAAATCACAAGTATTGCAACTAATCGATTGGCAAAAAGAACAACTTCCCGCAGCGAAAATCCATCATAAATCTGGCTCCCATCCGTTAGCTTTATTTTGGCAGCGAACTGAAAACTTTTTAGGTTTATCCTCTATTATTTTATTTTTTATGGCCGCCATCGCTATTGAACAAATAGCACAAGTTCACTTAAAAAAAGAACAGTACTTTTCAGCAATATGTATGAGTTTAGGCGCTTCCAAAGCGGCTGGTGTACAGCTATCTTTTCTCAAATGGCTAATTAATATAGTAGTGCTAATACCTATAATCGCTATTTTATCGAATGTATTTCATTGGTTGGTCGTCAATTGGTTATCAGCAACACTTTCTGAAATCACTTGGCAATTAGATAGTTGGCTTATGGCTAAAACGATCGCGATAAGTGCATTGCTCTTCGCTGTATTTCATTCGCCTGTTTGGCTGACATTATGCCAAACATCAGTATCAAAGTTGTTTTATCAAAACCAAAAAAGCATTTCTTTAGCTTTAGTTAAATTATGTTCCTTGGTTGTACTTGTATTGGTGGCAGTCAACTACTCTGACAATGGTTTATTAACCTTAATGTTAGTAGGCAGTATATTAATCACTATCACACTCATTGCCGCTATTAGTTGGGCAGTGTTAACCTTAGGTGAAAAAACTACCCAACAGTTTTCAGGGTTAGTGCCTTTTACGCTATTTATGATGAAACAACGCTTATTAAGTAAAAGTACCCAAATTCTAGGTATTGGCTTAAGCACGTTTTTATTATTGTTTACGCTAATGTTTTTAAAAGACTTAGGCGACACTATGGGTGCATACCAAAGAACACATGATGGTAATCTCATGGTTTCACAAGCGAGTCAGCCAGAAATGAAGGCGATTGAGCAATGGTCAAAAGAGTATGATGTTGACCTTCGTCAATCTAAACCTTACGTGTATGCAAAAGTAGTAAAAATTAACAACCAAGCCTTAAGTGAATTTACAAAGAAACCCAGTGACAGCTTAGCCACGTTATCACATTCTATTAGGCTTCATTGGACCCAAGCACTTCCAAAGACCAACAGTTTGGTTCAAGGAAAGTGGTGGCAAGAAGGCGCTAAAGACTGGCAAAAAATATCACTTGAAGAAGAAGTAATGACTGATTTGGGTTTAACGCTTGGCGATAAGCTTACTTTCATTATTCATCAACAAAGCTATACCTTCACGATTACTGCAAGCCATGTTTATAAACCAGGAGCTGGTTCAATTATATTCTGGGTACAAATGCCCGAAGCCGCTATTTCGCATATCAACGCGCCCCACTACAATATGGCAAGCTTAGAGCTTAAAGATGACCAATGGCCACTGCTAGGTCTATTGTGGCAAAAACATCCAACAATACGCATGGTATCGCTACAAGAATTAACAAAACAATTCGATGCTATTTTAGGAATGATCACTAAGGTTATTAGTGGTTTTGCTGTGATGATTATTTTACTCGCCATTATTGTTATTTTGTCATCAATCAATGCACTTGAAGATAAGGAAAAGAAAAAAAATAGCGTTATTATGAGTTTTGGATTTTTGAAAAAAACCTGTTTACAGCTAAACATTATTGAATGGCTAATTACCGCATTAATTATCGCTACGGGAGCAATAGCCGGTACTTACTTTACTGGCATGTTAATTTATCAATCACAGTTTTCACTCTCTTATCAACCCGATTTTTTAATTTTGTTCATGACATTAACCATTATTTTGAGCACAGTAACGTTATTAGGTATTTACGCCAGTCGCCATAGTTTAAAAAGTTCGGTAAAACAATTAATGGCCGATACATAAGGTAGATATAACTAGCCAAAAATAGAAAGTTTATGGTAGATACCAAAAAGTGTTAATTATTTATTTTAAAGCACCGTTATTTCACATCTGTTTCACCTTGTCTTTGTCACACTTGTTTTATACTAAACAAAGAGAGCAGTGAAACAGATGAATACTGTAAAAAAGACTTTAAAACAGAGCTTATTAATTCTAGTGGCGTTATCAATAACCGCATTACCCGTACAAGCAACATCAAGCTTCAAAAGAGTATTAATGATTGTTAGTAGTAATGGCCAAGATGAAGAAAAACCTGGCTATGAATTTGACGAATTTTCAAAAGCCTATTCTGTTTTTAAAGATAACGGTATTGCGGTTGATATCGCCAGTCCAAAAGGAGGAGAAGTAAAAGCAGATAAATACGATGCAAGTAAAACCTATAATGCCAAAGTATTAGTTGATGACCTCATTATGGAAAAACTTAATAATACCCTAGCAACAAACGCATTAGATGCCAAAACTTACGATGCAGTTTTTATTGTCGGCGGTAAAGGAGCAATGTTTGATTTACCTAAAGATACGGCATTACAAAATGTTATTGCCCAGATATATCAACAACAAGGCAGTGTAGCAGCGGTTTGTCATGGCCCTGCGGCATTGGTTAATGTAAAACTAAAAGATGGTAGTTATTTGGTTGCCAATAAAGCGATTAACAGTTTTACGAATCAAGAAGAAAAGCTCTTTGGTCAAAAATGGATAAACGATTTTGATTTCATGTTAGAAGATAAATTGAGCGAGCGTGGCGCTCACTTTCAATCTAGCGAAATAATGTTAAGTCATGTTGCTATCGACGGCCGTTTAATTACAGGTCAAAACCCGACCTCAACGGTAGATGTCGCAACTGCATTAGTGGATAGTTTAGGGTTAACGCCTGTTAAAGTAGAAATGGAAGTAGAAGATAAAACCATGGCTGTTGTCGCTAAATTTATTGCCGGTGATAATTCAGCACTTGCCATGCTTACCAATCACCAAGAGCAATATCATCTTCCGTTAGTGGGTATGTATGGCTTTTATTTTCTAAAAGTTGCTGATACAACTGCGCATTTTGAACAAGCGTTATCATTAATGATGGTCGCGCAAAAATCCATTAACAACCCAATGTTAGATATGAAAATTGCAAAGACACAGATTAAACTAGGACAAGCTGATAATGCAAAAGCAACGTTGAATCAGTTGATTACAGCAAAACCTGATTACAAACCCGCACAAGACATGTTAAAAACGTTATAACATAAGTAGTCTTTAATCTTTTCCTCAAAAGCATTTACTTGTGGAAAAGATTAAGAGCACTTTAATTTGAGAAATAAAATGAATAATCAGTCTTTACATATTTTAGTCGTTGAAGATCAGCAAAGTATTGCCCAAAACATAGCGAGCTACATGGAATATAAAGGCCACGTATTAGATTTTGCAGAAAGAGGCGACCTAGGCTTAGCACTTGCTTTAACCAACCATTACGATTTAGTTATTCTCGATTTAAACTTACCTGTTATGGATGGGCTTGAGGTTTGCAAACAGCTGCGTGAACGGGCTAGTCATCATGTGCCCATTATTATGTTAACGGCAAGAGACAGCATTGACGATAAAATATCAGGGTTTACCACAGGCGCAGATGATTATTTAACGAAACCTTTTTCTTTAGAAGAACTGGAAGTTCGCTGCTTCGCATTATCAAGGCGACATTTATTACAAACCAAAGATACATTAACCTTTGATCAGCTAATTGTTGATAGAAAAAGACAACAAGTAACACGTGCGGAAAACAAACTTGATCTACATAGTATGGGATATCGTATTCTTATCATATTGGCTGAAGCGTATCCGCAAGTGGTTAGTCGCTCAAAGTTGTCGCATAAACTATGGGGAGATGAACCAACAGAGTCTGATGCACTTAGATCTCACATTTATCAGTTACGAAATATCTTAGATAAACCTTTTGATTATCCAATGATAAAAACCATGCACGGTATTGGTTTTGTATTAAATGTAGAAAGCGATGTAGACAATAATGAATAAATTAAAGCAACGATATGCATCAAAAGTAAAACCAAAGTCGATTAAATTTCACAGTTTAAGTCGAAAGATAGTCTGTCAGTTTTGTTTGTTCACACTCTTTATCTCTACTGTGTACGGTATGTTTTGTTTCCTTTTAATGTTTCACCTAGAAGATGAATTTATTGAACGAGAAGTTAGGCAAGAAGCACAACATTTACAGCAAATTTATGATCAAAACAAAATCTGGCCATCACCTAGAGTCAGTTATATGCAATTATACTTCTCAAAAGACACCTTACCTGTAGATATAAAAGCACGTTACCTTGCGGAGCCAAATAGAAAAGAGTTTTCAGGCGATGACGGCCGACACTATCATTTATTGGCGCTACCAAAAACAAGGAATACTTACCTTGTCGCAGAGGTAAGTGAAATGTTAATAGTTCGCCCTATTACTGAAGGGGTATTAAAAATGATGCTCATTTTCGGTTTGATATTGGTATTGCTCGCCTTTATTATGGCATGGGCACTCGGTAGGAAAACAGCTAAGCCGTTGAAACAACTTGCCGAATTAGTTAATGGTGTTGCTCCTGAAAATATTCCAGATAAGTTTGCCGAGCAATTTCCAAATAACGAAATAGGACTTTTGGCGCAAACCCTCGAAAGCGCTATGACCAAAATCAACCAAAGTTTACTTAGAGAAAAATGTTTTACTCGTGATGTAAGCCATGAACTTAGAACACCTGTCGCGATAATTAAAAATGCTGTAGAGGTACATCGTAACCTGCACCCTCTTGATGCAAATAATCCAATTATTGATCGTATATCCCAAGCAAGTACCCAAATGGAGCAAACGGTTACTACCCTACTTACTCTTGCAAGGGAAGAACATACCGATGCACAAAAAAAGAACATTAAAATATTACCGTTAATTGAACAGTCTATTATTGACCAAAATCACCTCATCAATAACAAACTGATAAATGTCGAAGTAAACGATAATTGTGATGCTCTAGTCTATGCACAATCAGGCATGTTAACGGTATTATTAGACAATTTAATTGGCAATGCATTTCAATATACGCAAGCCGGTAAAGTCACCATTGAGATGCAAAATAATACACTTATTATTACTGATACAGGTCCAGGCATAGATCCAAGTATTTCCGGTAAAATAACAGAGCCTGCAGTGAAAGGTAGCCAAAGTACAGGTTATGGTTTTGGCTTATCGATAGTAAAGCGTTTATGCGAACACCAAGATTGGTCGTTAGCGCTTTCAAGTGAGCAAGGCACTAAAATCTCTATTAGTTTTGAATAGTCTTTCGTTAGACTTTTAATTAAGCAAAAAATAACCTTTATACTCTACAGGTAGAACAGCTTAAACTATAAATTTGGGGGCAGATATTGTTATCAATAGTTAACATTTAACTGAGTGTCTTATATATTTTAAAGCCGAAAACGCTACTTATTTACCGCATGTTCAGTTAATTACCCTACTCTTAAAAGCCAACAATGGTTTACTTTTAATTTACATTTTCAAGTAGATACAATAAAGTGATTTTTTACTATAAAACAAAAGTTTAACGAAACTACTTTGTTTCCTTTATTTTTAACTTAAGCAATGGAATACTTATATGAAAAATTGGATAATCTTATTTTTATCAGGCACCTTGGTTTTTGTCAGTTATCTTTTATTTGTTGATAATAAACATGAATACACATTATCTGCAGAAATAAATCATGAAAGGAAAGCTGGTGAAATATCCTCGTCTAAAAATCAAATTGCTCAAGTAACACCTCAAACATTTACAGGTAAACTTGAAGAGTCAGCAGAGTCTACTCCTTCAAACGTAGCAGAAAACTCTCAGATTCCTGATGATATAAAAGCGAGTTTATGCTCTGCAGATTCAGCACAGCATACTTGTAATATTAATCTAAATATTGACTATAAAGCTCAATTGATAACTAAAGATAATGACTTGAAACAAAGCGAAATCGGAGTATTGTTATCTAGCACTAACTTTGCTGACCTTATGCAAGACATAGCGAATAATAAAACCAATGATGACGCATTCGTGCGTGAAAATGAATATCTCGACTTACTTAATAACATCACAACAGATATTGCCGGTATTAATCAGAATAAGTTGGCTTGTGATAATACCTTATGTGCGCTGAGCATTAATGTTGATGACCAAAAGTCATGGCAAGAATTTAGTAAACGATTTTTTGGTTCAGACGATGACAAGGGCAACCTATTTGTGCAATTCGCAGATTTTTCTGACAAAAATAAAAATACACGTGCAATATTTTTCCCTGATAATAAAAATGGTGTTATTAGAAGAATGTAATCATTGGATGACTTACTGATAGGTAATTCAAAATAAAAAGAACCTTACGTTACATTGCAAAATATATCTCTGCTCAATAGCTATCATAATTCCAAATAATTGTGGATTGACAGGGATATGCATCTTAATCAGCCCTATTCCCTCATATTTTCTTATTCAAACATCAACATAAGCAATTAACTCAAATTAAGATTATTGGTTGATGATCGCCATTAAACGATATAACGTAGCTATTTAAATTTAACTTGATCAAACTCCTTTAAAATCAGGTCAAATATAATTCACAATATTAAGTCGCATACCTCATATTCTCAATTTAAGCGCCCTCGTCATATAATAAAATTAACTAGGTAAATTAACATGAGCAGTTATTTTCAAGGTAAAACAGTCATCATTACAGGAGCTTCAGCAGGTGTTGGCGCCGAAACAGCTAGAGCTTTTGCCAAAATGAAAGCTAATCTGGTTTTACTAGCTAGAGGTCAAGAAGGCCTTGACGATATGTACAAAGAGCTTTCGCTTGAAACGTCAGTATTAATCATAGCGATGAACGTAGCTAGTTCAATTGATTGTCAAAATATGTTGATAAGTGCGCAGGAAAAATTTGGTGACATTCATTATCTCATCAATAATGCCGGCTATCATCAACGGGGAAATGTTGAAAATAACGCCGCAGAGCAATTAGCCAAAATGGTTGATGTTAATTTACGTGCCCCCATAGAGCTAACCACATTAGCTTTACCCTACATTCGAATCAGCATCGCTAAAGGCGGCTTTGGTGGTATTGTAAATGTCGGATCCTTAGCCGGTCGTACGCCATTACAAGGCGCAGCAACCTATAGTGCAACTAAGTCAGGTTTACGCGCTTTTAGTTACGCACTTAGCGATGAACTAGCAGGCTCCGGCATTAGTGTTGGCTTGGTCTCACCGGGTCCGATTAATACCGGCTTTATCATGTCAGAAATCGATGATGTAGAAGATATTGTTTTTTCTCAGCCTATGAGTAGCCCACAACAAGTAACTGACGCGATAATCAGCGTTGCTAAAGGAGAACATGTCGAAATTACATTACCGAAATCAAGCGCTTGGTTAACCACAGTATCTTATTTATTCCCTAAATTAAGGCGTTTTCTCAGACCCCTACTTTATAAAAAAGGAAAAAAAGCTAAAGAGCGCTACAGAAACAAACCACAATAAAGCTAAGTGTTACGTACATTCATAAAATATCCGTATATAATATGCTTATAACTGTTTAGTAAAAAGAATCTCATGACGCTAGAAAACGAACAACTTAATAATCCCTTACACGGGCTTAAATTAGACACCCTCTTAGATGAATTATTAGCGCAGTATGGTTTTGAAATTTTAGCCGAATACACCAACATTAATTGTTTTAAGAACAAACCTAGTGTTGTTTCTAGTTTGAAGTTTTTGCGTAAAACCGAGTGGGCGCGTGAAAAAATGGAACGTTTTTATTTATATCAATTTAAAAACCTGCCAAAAGCCGATGATGAACAATATGAAATCCCACCACGTTTGCGGGTGATACCCGCACATCAGAAACCTAAAGATCCAGCGGTATTAATTTTAGGGCAAGCGCCACCGCCGGTAATTAGATCGTCAAATTTTTCGAATGATAAACCATCGCCACGCGGTAGAGATAACCGAAGTGAAGGCCGTAAAGGTAATAATGAACGTGGGTTTTCTCGTCGTACGGAAAAGTCTGAAAAGTCACGCCCAACAGATGTGCCTGCAAACCCTTACGGTAATTCTCCTAAATAGAGCTTACGCTAAATATTTACAATGACAGATTAATCACCTGATTAATCTGTCAACATTTCTATAAACGCCAAGCTAAAATTATAAATATCCCCAGGCCATCTTGCTGACAGATAATTTCTATCTCTGACAATAAAGCCCCGCGACAAATGTTGTAAATCATCACGAAGCAATGGCAAACTTCCTTCAATAAACTGTGTTTTGCACGCTAGAGATTTTAATAATTCGTCTTCTGTTGTTGTCTCTGGATAGGTTAGGTAATAATCAGCTAACCAAAGTCGAGTTAAATGATAAGCAGTGAGCTCTTGGCGTTTAAGTAACCCTGTACATTTATAATCATAAATAACCGATTGTTTTGTTTGTGGATCAATACTTCTTGCCGGAATTAATACGCCATGACAAACGGCAGCGACAGGTTTGTTTTCGTTAAAAAAATCAACCACCAATTTTTGCAATACATTTGATTCTAAATACTCTTTCACTCCTTTGTCATGGCCGCCCGGTAATAATAAGCCATCAAAGTCCTCTGCTTTCACATCTGTGTATTGTAAAGGGTTGTTAAACGCTGCTGATTTTACCATCTCATTAAAAGCATTCACGGCATCTTGACGCGCTTGTAGTATCGGCTTCAATAAACCTAACTTAATACCCGTTAGCATGATTTCGTCAGTAACCGCCACATTGCCATCAGGGGTAATAAAAGTTATTTCAATTTGTTTTTCGCTAAGCAATAACCAAGGAATGGCAACTTCGGAGGGATCACAGCCATAACGAGGTAAAGGGATCAGTATCTTTTTTTTAACCATTTTTATTTCCCTCGTCCTTCTCTACTTCAATTAATTGATTGCTACTTTCTTGCCGTAAATAATTTGTCCATTGCTGATCGTAGTCAAACATTTGTTGATGTTTTTTGGTCGCTAAATGCATAAGTTTGTCACGTTCACTAGCAAAAGCACCTGTTCGACAAATTTGACAGGTTTTGTGCATTGGTAGCCGACTTTTTAGATTATAAGTAATGTAGTCAGTAGAGTCGCTATCGAACATTGTTTTGCAGCTTGCTAACGACTTAAGGCTATAAATGTAAGTCATGCCTTGAGTTGATTTTACATGTTTATTTCTATTTACATTTCTAACTTTATAACCGGGGAATTTACTGATATCAAAAGTAAAACGTCCAATATAATTAATATCGGTATTACGGTTCAACGCTTTCTCAATGTCCCATTGCAAATATGGCTTAACATTTTTAGAAGTGATTAAGGCTAACTGTGCGCCATTGTCGTTAAGGAAGTACTTAAAGCAATTTAAAAGGTATTGTCGAAGTAAGGCTCTGTTTAAGGTGTTAACGCTAGATATTTCGCATTGAGATTTAAAGGCATGCTGAGATGAAAAAGCCGGTAATAAAGGAAACTGAAAAATAACAACATCGAATGAATGTTTGTTCAATGTGCCCCAAGTATTTTTATCGGTTACGTCAAAGCCCGTTATCACTTGGCAATTTTCTTGTTGCAGTTGTTGATAATAGTTATCGTCGTATTTTTCTTGCAAACAAGCCTTACTGTCGTAAATGGTTGCAGTTAATTGCTGTGGTTGATGATACTTAAGTAATGAGGCTGAAAAAGATAAATCACCATCTCCAACCGTTAAAACACGCCATTTAGAATTTATATACATAAAGATATTAAAAAAAAAATAAAAAAACTATTGTACATAAATATCAGAATAAATGGCTACTTTTGTACTTTATCAACCGCCAACTGCCACTGAGCGTAAATTCGATTGCGTTGCTCTTCTGCCATTACTGGTGATATTTTTCGATTACAACGCCACATCGCTGACAGTTCATCTATAGAGTCAAATACTCCAGCTTGTAGGCCCGCTAAATACGCAACGCCGAGTGCAGTTGTTTCTATAACCTCTGGTCGTTCGACATTAACAGACAAGATGTCACTAATAAATTGTAATAAATCATTATTAGCGACCATGCCACCGTCAACTTTCAAAGATAATGGCCTTAAACCGTCACGCTCCATTGCCTTTTGTAGATCTTTAGTTTGAAAGGCAACCGATTGCAAAGCAGCACTGACTATTTCAGCTATACCAGAATCACGCGTTAATCCTAAAATAGCCCCCCGTGCGTCGGCATTCCAATAAGGAGCACCTAAACCAGTAAATGCGGGCACTAAGAACACGCCATGTTCTAGCGTAGCTTGTTTAGCAATAGCTTCGCTTTCACTGGCACTGCTAAGTATTTTAAGTGCATCTCTTAACCACTGTATTGTCGCCCCGGCCATAAAAATACTACCTTCAATGGCATAAGTTGTTTCACCTTTTAAGCGGTAAGCAACGGTACTTAGTAAACGGCTTTTCGATTTGAGGACTTTATTACCCGTATTGAGCATCAAAAAAGCACCGGTGCCATAGGTACACTTCGCCATGCCTTCTTTAAAGCAAGCTTGACCAATTAAAGCGGCTTGTTGGTCGCCTGCCATCGCTAGAATGGGGATTTCACCTTGAAAAAATTCAGTCGCCGTTCTACCGAAATCAGCAGTGCAATCCATTACTTCGGGTAACATACTGCTTGGAATAGAAAAAAGTGCCAATAGCTCTTCATCCCAACACTGTTGATGGATATTGAAAAGTAATGTGCGTGACGCATTAGTTGCATCTGTGCGATGCACTTTTCCTTTTGTTAACTGCCAAAGTAGAAAGGTATCCACAGTACCAAAAAGTAACTCTCCTTGTTCAGCTCTAGCTCGCGCGTTAGGAACGTTTTCCAAGAGCCAATGTATTTTACTCGCTGAAAAATAAGCATCTAAACAAAGGCCTGTTTTTTCTGTGATTACAGAGCTAACATCAGTGGTATTAATCGAATCACAAAATTCTGCCGTTCGTCTGTCTTGCCAAACAATAGCGTTATAAATTACCTTGCCAGTAATTTTATCCCAAACGAGAGTCGTTTCTCGTTGATTGGTAATACCTATTCCAGAAATATCGGAACCGTTAAGTTGATTTTCAACAAGTACTCGCTGACAAGAACCTAAAACACTTTGCCAGATATCATCGGGATTATGCTCTACCCAACCATTTTCAGGGAAATATTGTGGAAATTCTTCCTGAGCACTTGCAAAGACTTGCCCTTTTTCTGTGAACAAAATAGCTCGAGAACTTGTTGTCCCCTGGTCAATAGATAAAAGATATTTTGTCATACTGTCAGCAACTCCAAAATTTGGTTAATATCATTATTATGCATAACTAAATTGTAGAACATTATTTAATACCATGAGCGTTTAAGGTTTTCTAGCAATAATTTGTGCAATCGCTTGTTGGTTATTTCCCGTATCAGAGGTTTTTATCCCTTCAAAACGATGCAGTATTTCCCAGTCAGAAAAATAACTTGCTAACTCTCCTTCCTTTAATAAAAAGTCAGGGTTTTTAGGACGACCAAACTCTGCTTGCTGCTCAATAAAGGTTTCGTAAATAACCAGTCCGTTCTCTATAACCGCCGCTTTGATTTGTTCGATAAGCGGGCGGTGTAAGTAACGAAAAACCATGATTGCACCATAATAATTTTCGGTTAAATGTATTACGTTACTTTGTTCTAAATCAACCTGCCAAAAAGAAGCTAGAGAAATATCCAATAGACTTTTATCATTAATAATCGCTTGTTTAATATCAAGTAACGATTCTTCTTTAATATCAGAAAAAACCGTTGTTAGTTTATGTTTAAGACAAAAAAGACCATTTCGTCCATTACCACAGGCAAGATCTAATACAGGGCTCTCGCAAGGTAATTTTTTGAGTTCACTCAGATACGTGGTTAATAACGATGAATGCATCAATTTTCACTTTATTTTGAGATTAAAAACAAAAAGGCTGCAAATATAATTTGCAGCCTTTCAACTTTAATTCTAACTAGCCTTTTGCTTAATATAGCTTCACTTAGAACTGAGATACTGGCGTAGTAATCGTTTTACGCGTAATCGTTGCATCTACTTTAAGTGCTTCAATAAAGCTTTGGTAAGCGGATTGAGCAAGTTGTTGTGTCTGCTGTTGAGCCATTCTTGGATCAATAGTTTTTTCAACTGTGCTTGTGTTAACCGCTTGTACTTCTAATAACGCTAAATCGCCGTTATTAAGCGTCACTGTCGTTGCCGAAACCGTACCTTCACTTGGATGAGGTAATTTAAAGGCTTCACGACTTAAGCTAGCATCAATATCACTACCTGTACGTGACACATCAGCTTTTTCAATAAACGTTGCATTAATAGCGGCTAACTCTTCAGTTATTACATTACCTGCTTTGAATGAAACTAATAATGAGTCTGCCGTAGCTCGTGCCTTTTCAGTTGCTTTATCAGCAATTAAAGCAGCCGTAATTTGTGCTGTTACTTCACTCAATGGTTTAACGTCAGCGGCTTGATATTCTTCTAAACGAATAACAATAGATAAAGTATCGCTAACCTCAATAATGTCTGAGTTTAAGTTTTCATGTAGAACTAAATCAGAGAAAGCAGCTTTAATCGCTTTTGGATCATTAAATGGTGCGATATTGCCATATTTACTCAACCAATCTGTGGTAATTACGGTCGCATTAATGGCACCAGCAGCGTCATCTAAACTGTCAGGAAATTCAAAACTTAAACGCGCCATTTCCTGTTGTAATTCAAAAAATTTGTCCTGAGCTTTCTCGTTACTCACTGTTATTTGTAATTCTTCTTTCACATCAGCAAAGGCTTGTACAACTTCTGCTTTTAAATCAGTTAATTTGATAATATGAAAACCGAATTCTGTTCTAACAATGTTGCTTACACTATTTACTTCAGTTAATGCAAACGCGCCTTCGTCAAACTCTTCGCCCATAGCGCCGCGTTCAATCCAGTCTAAATCACCACCGTTTTCACCGCTAAAAGTATCTGCAGAGTTTTCTTTAGCTAATGTAGCAAAGTCTTCACCTGCATTAACACGTGCGAGTAAAGCATCGATTTGTGCTTGTGCAGCATCTTCATCGTCACCAAACTCAACGAGGATATGCGCAACTCTTCGTTGTTCGTCTTGACGAAAACTTGCGATGTTTTCATCGTAATAAGCTTTAGTGTCGGCTTCAGTTACGTCGATTGTTTTAGCAATATCATTAACGTCAAGCGCAATATAATTGAGTTTCACTTTTTCTTGATTTTCAAAACGAGCCTGGTTAGCCACATAATATTGATTAACGTCTTCATCTGTTAATTCGATGCCAGCTTTAAACTGTTCAGCATTAATGGTTGCATAACGAACATTACGTTTTTGATCTTGCAAGGCACTCATTAACTTTTCTTGATAAGGTAAGTTGAACTCACTTGCTACCAAGGCTTGTGTTAACTGACGACGTGTCATTTCTACACGTAGATAATCACGGAAGTCTGATGATTGATAAAAACCCGCTTGATTGATAATAGCTAAATAGCGATTATTATCAAAGGCCCCGTCAACTTGAAATTCAGCCATGGTACGAATAGTATTTTTTATACGTTCGTTTGATACGCGAATAGACATATTAACTGTACTTTGATCAACAAGTGTTTCATTGATTAAGTTGTCTAATACACCATTACGGAAATTAGCCATGTAGTTTTCGTCTGCAGACAAAGTATCAAACATCTCACCAAATTGTTGAGCCATGCGGTTACGCTGTGCTTGGTATGCTTTATTAAAAGCATCTTGTGATATTTTTTCACCATTAACGTCAGCAACAGATGTGTCTACTGAGTTGGTATAAGTACCAATTCCCGCCAAAGCGAAAGTTAAAATAACTAAACCTAATATGGATTTTGCAATCCATCCTTGTGAACCTTCTCGAATATTTTCTAACATCTTTTTCTCTATTTAGTACGACAGATAATTCTATGCTCGCGATTCTACCAGAAGCATCACTGACCTTGAAGTAGCAGACGGTAATTTAATCATTTTTATAGTCACAAAAATGAAAAAACCACCTTGACGGTGGTCTTTTACATATACTTTCTAACGTTATTAATTAAACGTTACAAGCATCTTTTAATGCTTTACCAGCTTTGAATGCTGGGATTTTAGCTGCAGCGATTTGAATAGTTGCACCCGTTTGTGGGTTACGGCCAGTGCGTGCTGCACGGTCACGTACTGAAAAAGTACCAAAACCAACTAGAGCTACTTGCTCACCACTTTTTAATTCTTCTGTAACAGCATCAATAAATGAGTCTAATGCACGACCAGCAGCAGCTTTAGAGATATCTGCACCAGCAGCGATTTTTTCGATTAATTGAGATTTGTTCACAAGTATTCCCCTTGAATTGTTATTATTCAGCGCTATCATTTGTTTTAGCGTCCTGCGAAAGCTTTTATATCAAGCTTCTTTTTGAACATCAAGCACAGTGTTTAAGAAATAAAAAATTATTATTTTTTTTCAACTCCGCTAAACCCTATGTATACATTGGGGTCTAGCGTTATCAGCGTCATTAATCTAACACAGTTTCAGCGTTTGCAAAGCACTAATTACTGTTTTTCGTAATTTTTTTGCTATTTTTAGCTATTTTTATCGTCATTTATCAAAAAAACAGCTATTTACCTAGTCTAAGCATCAAGTTGAAATTTTTCGACCGGATGTTCTAGAGCAATTTTCAGTACTTCATCAATCCATTTTACGGGGTGAATAGCAAGATCACCTTTTACATTGTCAGGTATTTCTTCCAGATCACGTTCGTTATCTTTTGGAATAATGACCGTTTTGATGCCACCACGATGTGCTGCCAATAATTTCTCTTTTAAACCACCGATTGGAAGTACCTCACCCCGAAGCGTAATTTCACCTGTCATAGCAACATCCGCTTTTACAGGATTTCCTGTCAAGCTAGAAACTAATGCAGTACACATACCGACACCGGCGCTTGGACCATCTTTTGGCGTAGCTCCTTCAGGAACGTGCACATGAATATCACGTTTTTCATGAAAGTTGTCATTAATACGTAGTTTTTCAGTACGACTTCTTACAACGGTCATCGCTGCTTGAATAGATTCTTGCATGACATCACCCAATGAACCAGTGTAAGTCAACTTCCCTTTACCTGGTACAGAGGCTGTTTCTATGGTTAATAACTCGCCTCCGACTGATGTCCAAGCTAAACCAGTGACTTGGCCAATACGATTTTCATCATCAGCTTTACCGTAGTCAAAGCGTTGCACACCGAGAAACTCTGATAAATTATCTTGGTTAACAACCACTTTTTTCAATGATTTGTCTAATAAAATAGCTTTTACCGCTTTACGACATAATTTTGAAATTTCACGCTCTAAACTACGAACGCCAGCTTCACGTGTGTAATAACGGATAATGCCCATAATAGCGCTATCTTCAATGGATATTTCTTTCTCTTTTAAACCGTTGCGACCTATTTGTTTATTCACTAAATGATCTTTAGCAATATTAAGCTTCTCATCTTCGGTGTATCCCGATAAACGAATAACCTCCATACGGTCTAATAATGGCCCTGGGATGTCCATGCTGTTGGATGTAGCAACAAACATCACATCTGATAAGTCGTAATCTACTTCAAGATAATGATCGTTAAAACTGCTGTTTTGCTCAGGGTCGAGTACTTCCAATAAAGCAGAAGCTGGATCGCCACGCATATCTGACGCCATCTTGTCTATTTCATCTAACAAAAACAGTGGGTTTTTAACACCCGCTTTTGCGATTTTCTGTATTAACTTACCCGGCAATGAGCCAATGTAAGTACGACGATGACCGCGAATTTCAGCTTCATCACGCACGCCACCTAAAGCCATACGAACATATTTACGACCCGTTGATTTAGCAATTGATTGGCCAAGAGAAGTTTTACCAACACCAGGAGGTCCAACTAAACAAAGGATTGGTCCTTTTAACTGGCTAACACGCTGTTGCACGGCTAGGTATTCTAAAATGCGTTCTTTAACTTTATCTAAGCCGTAATGATCTTTGTCTAGAGTTTCTTGTGCTAGCTTTAAATTACGTTTTAATTTGCTACGTTTTTTCCATGGTACACTGATCATCCAATCAATATACGAACGAACAACAGTAGCTTCTGCTGACATTGGCGACATCATTTTAAGCTTTTTAACTTCAGATAATGTTTTTTCTTTAGCTTCAGCTGGCATTTGAGCTTCATCAATTTGTTTTTCTATCTGCTCAATTTCATTACTGCCTTCGTCATCGTCACCCAATTCTTTTTGAATAGCTTTCATTTGCTCATTCAAATAGTATTCACGTTGACTTTTTTCCATTTGCTTTTTAACACGTGTGCGAATTTTCTTTTCAACTTGCAGTATGTCAATTTCGCCTTCCATTAATGCCATCAGGTATTCAAGACGCTGAGCAACATTTTTAATTTCAAGCACTTTTTGTTTTTCGGCTAGCTTTAATGGCATATGAGCAGCCATGGTATCAGCTAGCTGTTCTGCGTCATCAATACCTGAAACTGAAGTAAGAACTTCAGGAGGGATTTTTTTATTAAGTTTTACATAGCCCTCAAACTGAGAGATAGCTGAACGCACTAAAGCTTCGCAGTCATCTTCATCAACTGTTTCTATATCTAAAAACTCGATGTCAGCAGTAAAGAATTCTTCGGTTTCAACAAATTGAAGTATTTCTGCTCGACGAACGCCTTCAACTAATACTTTGACGGTACCGTCTGGCAATTTTAGCATTTGTAAAATGGTGGCTATAGTTCCCGCTTGATAAACATCGTCAGCGGTTGGGTCATCAACTGCGGCATCTTTTTGAGCAACAAGGAAAACTTGCTTGTCGTGCTCCATAGCAATATCTAAACAGCGAATAGACTTTTCACGACCTACAAATAATGGGATCACCATTTGGGGATAAACAACAACGTCGCGCAAGGCTAAAACGGGAATTTCATTGATACCAGATAACTCTTCGGTCATAGGTTACTCTCTCGAAAATCAGTAAGGAAAAATTGTAGTTAAAAAGTATATGGGGATTTTAGTAAAGCTTTCAACGGATAGACAAAAAAAAAGAGTTAAATGACAAAGGTCAAATAACTCTTTTATAGAAACAGACAAGTATTTAGCGCGAATAACTATTCGCTAGCCACCTTTTCTTGTGGTGCTTCATAGATAATAATAGGCTTAGATTCACCTCTTATTACGGTCTCATCAACTACAACTTTTACAGCGTCGTCCATCGAGGGGAGTTCATACATAGTATCAAGTAATACACTTTCAACAATTGAGCGTAATCCACGAGCACCTGTTTTACGAACCATTGCTTTATGAGCAATAGCGATCAGCGCATCTTTTCTAAACTCTAATTCGACATTTTCCATATCAAACAAGGCACCAAATTGCTTAGTTAACGCATTTTTAGGTTCTTGTAATATTTGGATTAACGCATCTTCATCAAGTTCAGTTAAAGTAGCTACAACAGGTAAACGACCTATAAACTCAGGAATCAAACCATACTTAATAAGATCTTCAGGTTCAACATCTTGTAAGTGCTGTGTTAACGTTTTTTGACTGTCTTTACCGCGAACTTCTGCGCCAAAACCAATACCAGCACCTGTATGAGAGCGTTGTTCAACTACTTTATCAAGGCCAGCAAATGCACCACCACAAATAAATAAGATCTTAGAGGTATCAACTTGTAAAAACTCTTGCTGAGGATGCTTACGTCCACCTTGAGGAGGAACTGAAGCAATTGTACCTTCAATGAGCTTTAACAATGCTTGTTGAACACCTTCACCAGAAACATCGCGAGTGATTGATGGATTGTCAGATTTACGCGAAATCTTGTCAATTTCATCGATGTAGACAATACCACGCTGTGCTTTATCAACATCATAATCACACTTTTGTAGCAGCTTTTGAATAATGTTCTCAACATCTTCACCTACATAACCAGCTTCAGTTAATGTAGTTGCATCAGCCATGGTAAATGGCACATCGAGCAAACGCGCTAACGTTTCAGCAAGTAACGTTTTACCGCTACCCGTTGGACCGATAAGTAAAATATTACTTTTACTTAGTTCAATGCCATTGTGAGAATCGCCATTACGTAAGCGTTTATAATGATTATAAACCGCTACTGCTAATACTTTCTTCGCGTGCTCTTGACCAATAACGTAGTCATCTAAACTTTCACGAATCTCAATAGGTGTTGGTAAGCTTTCTTTGTCTTCTTTCGGGGAAATTTCTTTTATTTCTTCACGAATAATATCGTTACACAGTTCAACACATTCATCACAAACAAATACTGATGGACCAGCAATAAGTTTGCGAACTTCATGTTGGCTTTTGCCACAAAACGAACAATACAAAAGCTTGCCGTTATCACCGTCACCATTTTTAATATCGGTCATACGGAACCTCTAATTCTTTTAATTTCTAATACAGATACTGTTAAGTATTTCATAAATTACGTAGATCACAATGTTATGACATTATTTATCTAGTCTTTCCTCTAATATGGAGTCAACTAATCCATATTCAACCGCACTTTCTGCACTTAAAAAGTTATCTCTATCTGTATCTTGAGAAACTTTTTCTAATGGCTGACCTGTATGCTCTGCCATTAAACCGTTTAGTTTATCTTTAATGTAAAGAATTTCTTTAGCATGTATTTCAAAGTCAGATGCTTGGCCTTGGAAACCGCCAAGTGGCTGGTGAATCATTACGCGTGCATTAGGTAGACAATAACGCTTACCTTTTTCACCGCCAGATAATAAGAATGCGCCCATGCTTGCCGCTTGACCAATACACACTGTACTGATGTTTGGCTTGATAAACTTCATCGTATCGTAAATAGCCATACCTGCAGTTACCGAGCCGCCTGGTGAATTGATATATAAATAAATATCTTTTTCAGGGCTTTCTGACTCAAGGAATAATAATTGGGCAACAATCAAATTCGCCATGTGATCTTCAACCTGACCACATAAGAAAATAACACGCTCTTTTAAAAGTCTTGAATAAATATCGAATGAACGCTCACCTTTAGGTGTTTGCTCAATAACCATTGGTACTAAAGCACTTTCAGTTGTACTTGTTATGTTTTGAGAATTATTTTGAGAAGTAAACAATATATTTCCTTTCTATATAAAAAATGGCTCGTATGTCCCCATACCAGCCATTTAAGCGATTGCTTGACATAATGTCAATCTAAAAGGTAGTCCAATTTAAATTTGTTGCAATTAAATGCTACAAATTTAATCAATTGGTGATTATTTACCTTCTGGATTCATAATATCTTTGAAGCTAGCTTTCTTACTTTTAACTTTTGCGCTTTCAAGTAACAACTCAACAGCTTGTTCTTCTAATGCAACATTCTGCATTTGTTGGTTAAGCTCTTTGTTTGTTGCGTAGTACTCAATAACTTCTTTTGGATCTTCGTAAGCAGATGCAGCCGATGCAATTAATTCGTTAACTTTACTTTCGTCAACTTTCAATTCATTTACTTTGATGACTTCACCAAGTAACAAACCAACTTTTACACGACGTTTAGCTTGTTCTTCGAACATGTCAGCAGGAAGTTCAGGCATGTTAGCAGGGTCCATTTGCCCCTCAAAACGTTGCATAGCTTGCTTACGTAATACATCAATTTCTTGTGCGATTAACGCTTTAGGAATTTCAACATCGTTAGCTTCTAATAAACCTTCAATAACTTGCTCTTTAACTTTAGCTTTTACGGCTTGAGTTAATTCACGTGTCATATTTGTGCTTACTTCAGTGCGTAAAGCTTCAACGCCACCTTCTTCAACACCAAATAGTTTAGCAAAATCAGCATCAACTGTTGGCAATACTGGGCCTTCAGTTTTGTGAATAGCAATATCAAACTCAGCTTCTTTACCTTTTAGGTTTTCTGCGTGGTAATCGTCAGGGAAAGTAACTTTGATTGTTTTTTCTTCGCCAACTTTCATACCAGTGATTTCTTTTTCAAAACCTGGAATCATTCGACCAGCGCCTAATTCAAGTTCGAAACCTTTAGCTTCACCACCGTCAAAAACTTCACCGTCAACACGGCCAGTAAAATCTAAAGTAAGCTTGTCGCCGTTTTTAGTTTTACGTTTGTTCTCTTTCCAAGTTTTATGTTGATTTTGTAATGTAGTAAACATTTCATCTAAATCAGCATCTGTAACTTCAACGTTTGGACGTTCAACTTTAATTGAGTCTAAACCTGTTAAAGCAACTTCAGGGTAAACTTCAAAAGTTGCTTCAAATTCTAGTGCTTTGCCAACTTCATTACTTTTAGCAATAAAGCTTGGACGACCAGCAGGATTCATTTTCTCTGCAACGATTGCATCAACAAAGTTACGCTGCATTAATTCACCAGCAACTTCTTGACGAACTGATTGACCGTAACGCTTTTGAATTACAGACACAGGAACTTTACCTGGACGGAAACCATTAATACGTTGCGTTTTTCCGATGTGACGAAGACGATTCTTAACTTCTACATCTACTGATTCTGCAGGAACAGAAATAGTTATTTTACGTTCCAAACCTTGTGTAGTCTCTACTGAAACTTGCATTTTAATACCTCAAAACTTAGCGTTTTATTAACGCTTTCAATAACACAACTACTTCACAGCTTAATTTAGCCAAAGAGTGTGACGTTTGTAGCTCTATAACCAATGCTACAGAAGCCCGAAAAATCCAAGTGAATATCAATCAAATAAGCTTGATACAACCTAGATTTTAAAATAATGACGCGAAATTATAGCGATGCTTTATATAAGAGTCGACCCCTTAATTGCGTTATTTTTGACTTATTTTTAAAATCAGTGCAAAAACAAGTAGAAATAACGTGTGCAAACGTAATTTTAGAGCCGTGAATCGGAGGTAACAATGAATTTTAGAAAGTTAAAGATGAAGCATTATTTTAGTTTTATTGGTGAATAAACATAAAATTAGTAATTTGGACGTTTTAAAGAGAATTTTTGAAGAGTATATTTGAAAATAAGTGGTCGGTGATGCAAGATTCGAACTTGCGACCCCTTGGACCCAAACCAAGTGCGCTACCAAGCTGCGCTAATCACCGACATTTCCTACTTTACTACAACATTTACACCAATTTTTTTGAGAAAAAAATGGGGTGGCTAAAGGGACTTGAACCCTCGACAACCGGAATCACAATCCGGGGCTCTACCAACTGAGCTATAGCCACCATTGCAAATACTGTATGGTACGCCCTGCAGGAGTCGAACCTGCGACCCACGCCTTAGAAGGGCGTTGCTCTATCCAGCTGAGCTAAGGGCGCAATACCTACAGAATTTCTTTTTTATTTATCATGATAATAATTAAAAAAGTGGTCGGTGATGCAAGATTCGAACTTGCGACCCCTTGGACCCAAACCAAGTGCGCTACCAAGCTGCGCTAATCACCGACATATACTGCGTTGGAAGTAACTAAAAACATGTGCCTTTCAACGGATGCGGATATTACCTAGTTGCCTGAGCCCCGTCAAACCTTTTTTGCAAAAAAATAACTGCTTGTTCACTTTTAAAGCAAGACGCTTGAAAATCGTCACTTATTGCCTATAAATATAACAAGCCTACTATAATGAATAAACTTTGCGCCTATTACACCATTGAGTTTTGCTTTTACTTATTTAATCGATTGATTTTTCCATTGAATTAATTATTTTGTCCATTAATTACCTAATAAAAGTACATTTACCTGGGCTAAAACTACAACAGCGCCTATTTTTATGCGAAAATGGCGTCGTTTTTCATCATTTAACTAATTTAATCGAAACTATCATGACAGCAACTCTTATAGACGGTAAACACATTGCTCAGCAGCTTAGGCTCTCAGTAAAAGAAAAAGTGGCACTACGTATCAAAAATGGCTTACGACCTCCAGGGCTAGCCGTTATATTAGTAGGGTCTGATCCTGCTTCACAGGTTTATGTTGGTAGTAAACGTAAAGCGTGTGAAGAAGTCGGTTTCCTTTCTCGCTCTTATGATCTTGAACCTACTACGACACAAGCTGAATTATTGACATTAATTGATGAATTAAATAATGACGATAATATCGATGGTATTTTAGTTCAGTTACCATTACCTGAAGGTTTAGATGCAAATTTAATTATCGAGCATATTAACCCACTGAAAGATGTTGATGGCTTCCACCCATTTAATGTCGGTAAACTAGCGCTTCGTCAGCCTGGTCTTCGTCCTTGTACACCTAAAGGTATTATCACACTCATTGAATCTACAGGGGTTAATCCTCATGGGTTAGAAGCGGTAATTGTTGGCGCTTCTAATATAGTTGGTCGTCCAATGACTTTAGAGCTGTTACTTGCAGGCTGTACTGTAACTACAACCCATAGGTTTACTAAAAACCTTGAAGACAAAATACGTAATGCTGATTTATTAGTCGTTGCCGTTGGAAAACCTGAATTCATTCCAGGAGAGTGGATTAAAGATGCTGCTATTGTTATCGATGTAGGTATTAACCGTTTAGACAGTGGCAAACTCGTTGGAGATGTTGGTTTTGATGCAGCTAAAACTAGAGCTGCTCACATTACCCCTGTTCCTGGTGGCGTTGGCCCAATGACTGTTGCAAGCTTAATTGAGAACACCTTAATAGCTTGTGAAGAGTTTCATTAATTTTTTTTGATGTTCTTTACACTATTAAACACTAAACAATAAAAAAGCGGCATCAGCCGCATTTTTATTAACAAGGTAAAATAACTAGCCTTTACGCCAAGTCGTTTTACCCGCGCTATCTTCAACAATAATACTCATTGCCGCTAATTTGTCACGTGCTTCATCCGCTAGTGCCCAGTTTTTACTTGCACGAGCATCATTACGTTGCTTTATTAATGCTTCAACGATAACGACTTCATCGTTATCGCCCTCACCTTGTAAAAAGCTGGCAGGATTTAATTGTAATAAACCAATTAACTCCCCTAAAGCTTTAAGAGTTGCCGCTAGATATGCCGCTTTATCACTATTTTCATTTTTAGCGACATTCAGTTCTTTTGCTAAATCAAACAATACTGCCAAAGCTTGTGGTGTATTAAAGTCATCATCCATTACCTTACAAAATTCAGCAACAAATGAATCTTTTTTATCTAAAGCAAAGTCTGCTGGAAGTTCAACGTCACGTAAAGCAGTATAAATACGTTCCAACGCAGAACGCGCTTGATCTAAATTGTCCGTTGAATAATTCAATTGGCTTCTATAATGGCCAGAGGTTAAGAAGAACCTTACTGTTTCAGCATCATATTTCTTTAACACATCACGAATCGTGAAAAAGTTATTAAGTGACTTAGACATTTTTTCTTGGTCGACTTGCACCATTCCTGTGTGGATCCAGTAATTCACATAGGGGGTATCAAGTGCACAACAACTTTGTGCCACTTCATTTTCATGATGTGGAAACTGTAAATCTGAACCACCGCCATGAATATCAAAATGATGACCTAATTCTTTAGCATTCATCGCTGAACACTCGATATGCCAACCAGGACGCCCTGCTCCCCATGGTGACTCCCAACTTGGCTCACCCGGTTTTGCTGATTTCCATAAAACGAAGTCTAATGGTGATCTTTTACTTTCATCAACTTCAACACGAGAACCCGCTTGCAATTGTTCTAAGTTTTGGCCACTTAGTTTTCCATAATCTGCATAACTAGATACATCAAATAATACATCACCACTTGTTGCAACATAGGCATGCTCTTTTTCGACCAAAGTTACGATCATGGCAATAATTTCATCCATGTGCGTGGTGACTCTTGGCTCAAGATCAGGTCGCTTCATATTTAATGCATCAAAGTCTTCGTGCATATAAGCAATAGTGCGCTCTGTTAATTGTTCTGGCGTTTCATTATTTTCTTGTGCACGTTTAATTATTTTGTCTTCGACATCAGTAATGTTACGCACATAGTTAACGTCGTAACCTGTAAAACGCAAGTAACGCGCAATATTGTCAAAACTAATATAGGTGCGACCATGGCCAATATGACACAAGTCATAAACCGTACAACCACAAACATACAAACCCACTTTACCAGCTTCAATTGGGGTAAAAATTTCCTTCTGACGGGTTAATGTATTGTATATCTGTAACATAGGTTTTCTGACTCCGGTTAGGATTAAAATATGGATAAAGTAATAATAATAAAAATTCAACGAATTTTCGATAATTGTACCCGAACTCTACGCTAGGGTCATTAGTTACCCTCATCAATTTACATACAATTGTTATAAGTTTTCTTTACAGTTCTATCCTTTAGGTTACAATTCGCACCATCGAAACTCATGAGTAAATAAAATGATCATTTTAAAAACGAATTTAGGCGATATCAAGATTGAATTAAACGTTGATAAAGCGCCAAATACCGCTAAAAACTTTCAACAATATGTTGAAGACGGCTTCTACGACGGCACTATTTTTCATCGTGTGATCAAAGGTTTTATGGCACAAGGTGGTGGTTTTGCTTCGGGACTAGAAGAGAAAGACTCTCGCGAAACAATTAAAAACGAAGCAAGCAATGGCTTAAGTAACAAACGTGGCACTTTAGCAATGGCTAGAACACAAGAGCCGCATTCTGCATCTGCCCAATTTTTCATTAATTTAAGCGACAATGACTTTTTAGATTTTAAAAATGAATCTGTTAATGGTTGGGGTTATTGCGTTTTTGCAGAAGTTGTAGAAGGCATGGACATTGTTGATAAAATGACTTTAGTTGACACAGGCCGTAGAGGACATCATGACGATGTTCCAAAAGATGAAATTATCATTGAATCAGCACTTGTTGAATAATTAGCTTCAGTGACAAATATAATAAAAGATGAGTCGGTAACTTACTTTATTGCCGACTTACATCTAGCACAAAACAGGCCCGATATAACGGCCTGTTTTTTGTCATTCCTTATAAATGATGCACCTAAAGCAGAAAAGCTTTATATATTAGGTGACTTGTTTGAGTACTGGATTGGCGATGACGACAAGAACGTTTTCGTGCTAGAAGTTGCAAACGCACTCAAAGTACTGAGTAAATCAGGTACCGAAGTTTACTACATTCACGGTAACCGCGACTTTCTATTAGGTGAACGTTTCGCAAAAGCTTGTGGTATGAAATTATTACCCGAAGTAGATGTTATTGACCTATACGGAAAAGCCGTTGTTATTATGCACGGTGATACTTTATGTACTCGTGATATCGCCTATCAAGCGTTTAGAAAAAAATCTCGTTCATGGTGGTGGCAAACTATCGTTAAAAGTTTACCTCTTTTTGTTCGAAAGCAAATTGCGGAAAATTATCGTAAGAAAAGCGCCAGCGCTACAGCAATGAAATCACAAGAGATAATGGATGTCACTGAAAGTGAAGTTATTGCACAACTTGAATTACACCAAAGCCAACTATTGATACATGGACATACACATCGTCCACATATTCATGATATACAAGCAAACAAATCAGCTGCCCAACGTATTGTTTTAGGTGATTGGTATGAACAAGGAGCTTGGTTAAAAGTAACCAGTACAAGTATTGAGCTACTTTCTCAGCCATTCCAACCCCACTAGCGCTATTATTGCCAAAAGAATACATCTAATGAGAGTGCATGTTTCGAAACTGAAACATAAAAGTTTATAAAACAATCATATTTCCATGTTTTACATTGAGTTTACTTTTGATTAACTGGTATTATGTGCAAAAAGTAATAGGAGAGTCTAATGCAAGGAAGTCTTCAACAGGCGGTGAAAATTTGTGAAGAAGCGAGGCAATTAATGCTTTGTCACAGCATTGCACCAACACCAACACATTATTCAGTACTTTATTGGTATTTCTCCCAAGAAAGCTCAGCTCTTACTAAAAAAATAGATACGCAATTAGCAACTTGTAATTCTTTAGATGCAACCTTTTTAGCTGAAATTTATAATGAGTTTTTGTCAGACGCACAGGAAATTGAAGAAAACCTATTAGATCCTCTTGAACAAACGCTCAGTGGCACGCTAGCACAACTTGATAATCAAGTATCTAGCGAGCAAGCCGCGTTAGGTAACTTAGCTAAAATTGGCAAAGCCCTTACTCGTTTAGGAGAATATAAACCTTTACAAGGTATTATTACTTTTTTGCTAAACGCTATTGGCCAATCTCAAGAACAACATCAGTCCTTATCAGGTGAACTCCACAAAGCTTGTGAAGAAGTCACTCAACTGAAAGTAAAACTAGAGAAGTCTAGGGAAGAAGCATTAGTTGATACATTGACCGGCTTATTTAATAGACGTGGTTGTGAACTAAAACTGAAAAAATTATCACTTAGTGATATGCATTCATCCTTAATCATCGATATAGACCATTTCAAAAAAGTGAATGATTCTTTCGGCCATAGTATTGGTGATAAAGTGATTCAACTTGTCGCAGATGTTATCAAAGAAAATGTTGCTGAGAATGATATTCCGGTCAGGTATGGTGGAGAAGAATTTGTGGTGGTTTTATCAAATAAGTCACAACAACTTGCCCATTCTATTGCCGAAAATATTCGTTTAGCCATTTCAAAGCTTAAATTAGTTCAACGCCAAACAAATACAACACTTCCTCCAATAACTGTGTCTATTGGTATTGCACAGTTGCAAAAAAATATGGCTTGGTCAACCTTATTCAATAATGCTGACGAAGCCTTGTATCAAGCTAAAAGTTCAGGTAGAAACCGTTGTGTTTTATCGAACAAAAACATTTAGTAGCAACAAAAATTAGCGGTTAAACTAAACCATTTCTTTAGGCACACCGCTATGGAATTTAAAGTCATTATCTGAAGTTACAATTAATTGTGCTTCAACCTCAGCAAAGTGCTTCACTCGCTCGGAAATATCTTTCCCGGCAATTTCTGTTGCTAAGGTTAAATAATCTTGATAATGCCTAGCTTCTGAGCGTAATAAAGAAATATAAAAGTCTCCTAACCTTTTATCTACATGTGGCGCTATTTTAGCAAAACGTTCACACGACCTTGCCTCAATAAAAGCACCTACAATTAACTTATCAACCATAGCATCAGGCTCGAAAGATTTTACATGGCGTAATAAGCCTTTAGCATATCGACACGGCGTAATACTTTGATATTCAATACCGTATTCGTGCATAATTTCTAACACTTGATAAAAATGGTGTAATTCTTCTTTTATTAACAAGACCATTTTATCGATAAGATCCTGGCCATGAGCGGAGCCTGACTTAGGGACTATAGCTTTCGTTAACTTGTTTTTTTCAGGTAATGTTCGCCAGTCGCCCTGTCGCTTGTAAATTAACTGCTCAAAAGGTTGCAGCCATGCTAACAAGGCGTCACTACTTTCTTTATCAATCGCATATTTTCGGATCAAAAACATCGCAGATTGGGCTGCTTTCAACTCACACACGAGATGATCAATGAGTAAAATAGATAAGTTTTCTTTTTTTACCGCTTCATCTATCCATGCTTGTGGTGTTTCACATTTTAAAAAAGATAAGATGGGCGCTAATAATTTTGCAGTCGACATTACGTAAGGTTCTTCGCGATAAATAATAGGTAATGATTGATTTTATCATATTCACATTAAGAATTGCGCGGCTATTTCTATAGATGATTCAATATCAAATAATATGTAACAGAACAAACAGCCCCTGCTCGCCAAAAGTCGTAGTTGGACGTTAATACAGTGAAAGAAGGTTCACTCAATCGAACTAGGTATTGTACTTAACCTTTGAGTAACTTTTTCTCGCAATTCGTTTAGTTTTTCCTGGTGTTGCTTTAGCAGTAATTTGAATTCAGGCGCTTTATGCAAAGGCTGTAAAAGATGATTATTCTGCAATGACCACCATTCTCTATTGTATGACTCAAGCCAGCCCATTTCTAACGCCGTTGCCAAATGTTGTAAAGCTCTAGGGCTGTTACCTAACTGCGCATTAATTTCGGCCAAGGTAAACTCAACCTTAATTTTATCAAATACCTTATCCAACTTGAGGAATGTTTGTACGTTCTGCAATAAAGAATCAGCGATTTCTTTCTCGTGTAAATGGGATAAAGTTACGGCGTACAATACCATTGCCAAATAGTTATCTGCGGTGACATCACTTAGCACAATAGATCTTTCGTTGCTCAATTCTGGATGCAATTTTGACAAGCTGTTTTTGGCTTGCTTATATTCCCCTGCTCGAAATTGTGCAACTGCAAAATGGAATAAAATACTTAGGTTACTTGGATATTTTAGCGCTAACTTTTCTAAGTACGATACTGCTATTTGCTCATTCCCCTTCTCGCTGGCAGTAATCGAGTTCATCCGTTCAAGAAATGCCCCCTGTTGTAGATCCATGTTAACTAATATGTCATTGGCTGCTTTATTATCGCCAATGCTTAAGTACGATAAAATAAGCTGTGCACAATAATTATCGCTGGAACAGCTTGTAAAAAGATCAAAGTTTGCCACTTGCCATGCAGCCATGGCCATAACTGATTCAGAGGAATGCCTGTTCATCGAGGCTGAATCAATAAGCCGAGAGAAGTAATCGGGTTCAAGGTTTAAAGCTCGTTGAAACATTCTTTGTGCCGTATCTTGTTTCCCCAGTGCTTCAAGCGAGAAACTGATAGAACGCTTCAAGGACGCCGACAGTGGATTAAGTTTAATAGCTTGATTCAGATGTTGAATCGCTTCTTTTCCTCTGCCTAATCGCTTTAATAATCCACTATACCAGCGGTGAGTCATAGCATTATCATCTAGTTCAAGTGACCTTATAAATGCCTGTTCGGCTTGTTGGTATAGTGATGAACTAAGCTCACCTATGTTGGTCTCATAAAAGTTGGACTCATAAAATGCTTTGTTAGACAGGATCATTCCTTTTGTCGCCAGTGCTGTAGGAGAATTTGGTTGCAACGCCAATGCTTTATTTATATGAGGTAGTGCTGCCTCTATCACCTTCAATTTCCCCCAGTTACCATAACTATGAAGAAACGTGTAGGTAATCGCTAAGCCAACGTGCGCGTCAGCGTAATCAGGCTCTAACTCTAGACTACGTTTAAAATAAGTTACCGCTTTAGCGAGGGATGTTGGGTTTCTTTGTCGCCAGTGATATTGCCCCATCAAATACCATTCGTAAGCCTGAGCATTGATAGCCTTAACAGGTTTTGAACTAGGGCTAAAATCGGGTTGAATTATTTCTTGAATAGTAGCACTGATTTTGTCTTGTAGTTTGAAACTATTCAGCGAATCGCTATCAAAGGTTTTAGACCAGAGTTGTTGACCATTTTGGGTACTGAATATCCTGACATTAATGCGAACCTTCTCCCCCATTGTTTGTACACTTCCATCAAGTAAACTATCCACTTGCAATGTTTGACCAATCTCTGTTGCATTATATTTTCCCCGATAGGTGAAGGAAGAAAGACGAGAGATAACTTTCAGCTGTTTAATTTGGGAAAGTTGATTAATAATTGCATCAGATAATCCATCAGAAAAATGCTGATTATCCTGCTTGGCACTCAGATCATCAAAAGGTAGAACTGCGATTGAATTGATACTAATTGGATTAGTCGATGAGCCTTCATCAATGTTGATCAAATACAGGGCCCAAGAGGTGACGATTAGTAATATGGTGATGATGCCTACATAAAGACCTGATTTAGATATACCTGATTTATATAAACTTGAAGACCCAGTTTCTTTGATTTTTACCTGTTCCGTTGGAGTTATTACCTCAACCTCAGCAATTAAACTATAACCGACACCTGGCAGGGTTTTTATAAACGTCGGGCTTCGAGCATTGTCGCCCAATGCTTTTCGAATTTTACTCACCGCTACAGATAATATGTCGTCAGCAACAAAACTACCTTTCCAGACATGTTCAAATATCTGCCCTTTAGTGACGTTTTCCCCTGCACGCTGAATTAAAAACAATAGCACTTGCATGCTTTTATTGTCGATAGAGCGGGTGTCAACGTTGTTGATTAAGGTATTAGTTCTAGGACAAATTATCCATGAGCCTAATTGATATTGCTGACTATGTTCCAAGAAAGTATCCAAATGGTAACTATGATTTTATTATTGGGAGATTATAACTCAATTATTAGAGCAATCTTTGCTTTTTAACTTGCACACTTGTCGCTTAAGCTCATAGATCTTTCTTATTGAACAGTTAAATACACGACTTTATCGATGTTAGGGTCTAAACTTGGCGTTTTCTATAACCCACTAATAATAAACAACTATTAATAATGAATCATTGTATTTTTTCGTTCAGTAGCGACAATTTAAGAACATTTAAGAAGCTTTAAGTTGTCTAAAAAACCTCTCCCCTGTAATTTCCTCGCAAACTTAGCAAGTGCATGAGTGTTTTAGTAAATGGGATTTGTGGGAGGATCAGACTATTAACTGGCCTTTGCATTACAAATCAAACTGAATCACAAAGCACTTGATTTTTCTAACTCTGATAGGACATATAATGATCATCAATTTTAAATTAAAAAGTCTACTCACCGTAGCACTACTCGTTAGTTTTAGTAGTTTTGCCAAAGAAAACAGTAGCCATGCACCAGAGGCTACAGCCGCAGAAGCCAAAATATCATATCGGGATTTACCGAACCTCGAAAAAGCCTTTATCGATTCAGCGCCGGCGGACAGAAATGACGGACTTGCCGTGGGCGAGCTAGGTGTAGACGGAGGCAATAAAGACATAGTTATCAAGTTGGCCAAGGAAATCGCCGATAATAATCATGGTGACTACGACAGTTTACTTATAGCCCATAAGGGCAAGCTTATGTTTGAATCCTATTATAAGCGCGGTCGCATCAACCTACCTCACTTTCAATCTTCAGCGACTAAAGGCTATACAAGCTTGTTGCTCGGCCGTGCAATCCAGCTGGGTTATCTGACCATGGCCGATTTAGACAAACCTCTGGTCAGTTTTCTGACAGGGCTGGACCCAACAAAATTTGTTGATGGTGTAGAAAAGATAACCCTTCACCAAGCGTTAACGATGAGATCGGGACTTCGCTTTAGTGACGAGGAGAATGTCAAATTCAGAGAAAACCCAGAAATTTTTAAAGGCTTGGATCAGGTTCAAGCTTTTCTTGAGCTGAGTGAGCCAGTTACCTCTAGGTCTCAGATCTATAAGTACCAAGGCCCTGATCCTATTATGGTCATGCAAGTCCTCGACACTGTCGTGCCTGGATCCGCTAAAGATTTTATTAAAAATGAATTTTTAGGAAAGCTAGGGATCACGAATTATAAATGGAGAGATGACAAAAGTGGCCTACCAATAGGAGATGGTAGATTAAGCATGACGTCTCGCGATATGCTCAAATTGGGAGTATTGGTCACCGATGACGGACAATGGAATGGCGAACAACTGCTTTCAGCAGATTATTTAGCTAAGGCCACCAGTGCAATTACTCGAGCTACTGAAAATTGGCAGGAACCCGAAACCTTGTTCTATGGCTATTTGTGGTATCAAACTGATGTTGCAGTCAAAGACAAAAGCTATGATGTCAAAGTAGCTTGGGGTGGTGGTGGAAATCGCGTTATTTCGATTGAAGCGCTTAACTTAGTTGTTGTGATCACAGGCTATGATATGGAAGATAAAATATTCACTCAAGTTGCAGAAAAAATCCTACCTGCCTTTGTTAAATAGGAAATAGCTCAATTAAAATTTATTGGTAGTTTGTTACATATTTTAGAAAAGGCATATTTTTTATAGAGCCGTTTAATATTTTATTTCACTCAATTTAGGGTATATCTAAAATGGACCACGACATAGTGGTCCATTTATAATCAGTGTGACTACTTATGATAGGCAGGTTTACTTAGTTAAGTATTGTAAGTTTTCTGCTTTTTTCAGTGATCTCACATCCAGATCTCATTTCAAATAATCCCTTATTTTTATAATTTCCAATACTGACTTATGGTTTCATTAAGAACAAAATATTAACCAATTTTTTTGAACTATTTATTGGCAACTCATATTGGTGATTATCGCTCGAAGACATTAAATTTTTCAGTTTGTTACGTCAACTATGCACACTTTTTTGACGTTTTCTTTTGCTGAAGGGAAAGTTACCAGTGCTCATTCTTCTAAGGTCATTAGCTGTCATTTTTTAGGTAATAAAAAACCGCCTCAAAAGGACAGCTTAGCTGTCATTCACCGTCATTCAATTCAAACCACAAAGACGACCAAAAATATTAGGCGAAGTTACTTAAGGTTAATTACGCTATTAATAGGTAGGTGGACATAAGCAGTTAAAAGGCTATTTACACATTTTCGTATAGTGGATATGAACATCTTAAATTCTAAACTTCCGTTATTTAGTAAAATCTGTAATTAGATGTTTGATATGCGGAGCTACATAGTGCTAGCCTTCTTTTTTATAGTCTATGTAAATTAATCTATTAGTATATGTTTAAAAAGTATGCTTAAAGCTAATACTGGCGTTAAAGCCATAATGAGATGGGATACTATTATTTCCTCCTCGGTTTACTACATCTGGCGCAAAAATTTCCTCATCTAGAATATTGTCTAAATATATCGTTATAAAAGTTGATCCTTTTTCAAATTGCTGAATGTCCTGTCCTATGTCCCATATCAGGTTAGCTGTAAGTAAATTATAAGATTCAGGCACAGGATTGTTTAACTCTATGCCTTTGGTTTCATTTAAATCTGTACTTTTTCCAATAAAACTATTAAACAGTGCAAATGACAGATTATTACTATATTGATATAAAAATCCTGCCTTATTCATTTCATTGGGTGCAAAAGAATCATCTTTGATCCCGGTTCCTGTTTCACTGGTTTGGTAGTTAGCGTTAAAGGTGAACATTAGACGGTCAGTCATAGATATTTTTCCTTCAATTTCAATCCCTTGGTAGTCAACTCTTCCTTGGTTGATAAAACTTGGGGGACTGCCTGTCTCTATAACCGCTCGAGTAATTGTTTCGCTCTGTTTGGAACTATACAAACTAATAGCGAAATTCTTTTTTATATCTCCATAAATAAATTGTGCTTCATAGGTTTTCATTTGTTCAGGTTTGAGGGTAGGGTTACCTACTAAACCTGGAGAATCAACAAACAATTCAGTACCAAAAGGGGCACGGAATGCCTCTCCATAGGATAATTTCAGCCACCAGTTTTCGCCAAATTGCCTTACTAAGCCTAAACGTGAAGACAAATCACCTTCAGACTCCTGCGGCCGGTTCCATTGAAAGCCAACAACTACTTTTAACGAAGGGTTGACCATAACTGATGTTTGTACAAAGTAACTTTGGCGCCAAAACTCATTCCGTTCCGTTCCAAGTGCGAACTCACCTTGAAGAAGAGAACGACTGGCTCCTGTTATTAACCCGACACTTTCAGTTAAATTCCCCTGGGCATAAATTTCTACCTGTTGTTCATTGCTATCACTGACTTGCCCAGAATTTTGTGAATTGTTAACTTGCCATTTCAATACTTGATCGTTATACAAGTAATTCAGTTTGAGCTCCCAATTATTGGAAATTTCCATGCCATAGCCAACAGCAATATATTTTTTTTCGTCATAATACGATTGCTCTACCAGTTTAAATAACCCACCACCATTATTTATCTCAAAGTCGGTATACAAACTGGTGAAACTAAACTGCCCTACGGTTCCTGTTGCCATTAACGTTGTTTGTTCAAAACCGCTAAAATACGTACCTGTGTTACCAAATTCATCGGTAATATCTTCAAAGTTATCACCATCGTTTGTTTCTAGATTCACACCAAGTAATACATCGTAATTCTGCCCAGAAAACTGTGATGAAATATCGAGTCCTTTACTATCGAAAGTACCTGCTGTTGCTTCAATACTTGTAAGAGTACCCGCCTCCTCGCTGGTTTTTGTCACTATATTTATTACGCCAGCAAAAGCATTTGAGCCATATAGTATAGACCCGGGCCCTCGAATAACTTCAATTCGATCAATCATTGAAAAAGATATGCCATTATATAACGCCGCACTTGAGCCGCCGCCATTTGCATTCCTGATTGGGTTCCCATTTATCAGCACCAAGACACTGGTATCATTAATTCCAGTATTCACACCGCGCATAGAAAGTTTATGATGTGGAAACACATGAGAAGTAATAACTTGCATACTTGTCAATCGGTCTAAAACATCTCTTAAATTTCTTTCTCCAAATGCTTTTATTTCTTGATTAGAGTATACGGTGACATTCCCTACCGCAAAGTTGACATGCTCTTCTGCTCTAGAGGCAATACTCACTTTAATTTGAGTTAACTCTTCTAATGATAAGTGGAATAAGTTATCAACATCCTTTACTTCAGAGAATACAGTGAATGAAATAAATACAGCAGGTATTGCTAGAAATCCTTTTTTAACCTTTTGAATCAAGCTGTCTTGGTCATTCATCTTGGCCCCTTTGTGAATTAATAGGACTTCGCAATATATTTTATTAGATTATAGTCGTTTATTTAAGCATGGTTAATTTCATTTTAGCGTATGGAGCTTGCATCAATATTTAAGTATTCTTATATTTTGTATTTTATCTAGTTTTGAATACTTAAATCTTACGATTTTTGATAGGTTTTCAGTAATAATTCACATTGAATACCGAGCCTTAATGACAGGTATAGAACTAACGGTAGCAGTTTGAATTTGATAACTTGTAGCTTTTCTCCACTCACCAAAAAGTCATGGGTATTGGATTAGTTAAAAGAAGGAAGTGAATCAATTGAAATATACCGTTAGGCTACCTTTTCCATAAAGTGAGCGTTATATAATCTCCCCCTAATTTTTCAGTTGCTAAAACTTAACTTGTACATATTAACATTTAGTTCAAATACGGGATGTTCCCAAGAGTAAAATAGATAAATTCTCTACTTTAATTACTTCAGCAATCCAAGCTTAAGGTGTTTCACATAAAATAAATAAGGTGGGTGATCATAATTTTGTCGTCGATATTGTGTGAGGTACTTAGTTATGTAGCAATGCAGCCCTCAAATTCGCCATATGATTTACGCGCTACTTTTATAAATAGCGCCTTAAGCAATTTTGTAATATGACTAGTTTGTGCGTCCCCGACAAAATATAGTCACAACTTTAGCGTCTGGTTAGTTAGTATCCCGTGACCTCGGCATAACCTGCCCCCTTAAAACCACCGCTTGCTTTTATTCGACCTTCCCAATAGGGAATAGTTAATTGATTGCGCGAATCTTTGGTAATGCTTTCCATAATAATGGCTGGGCTATTAGGCAATTCAACCTGCCACTTACTTGGATACTCACGGTTATTTAATGTCACAGTTTCAATGACAGATAGCTTAATATCTTCTTTTGGAATATCAACTGTTTCACCATTGGCCGCTATGCGAGTTCCACTACAATAATCATAAAGGCTCTCGCTTCCTCGAAT